>OHAP01001303.1_pt1 | contig 16211 bp, 10 predicted proteins | sample 1577171 | NCBI WGS metagenome assembly OHAP01 (sample SAMEA3541489, study PRJEB24748) | human gut metagenome | biome: human gut; feature: human-associated habitat; material: faeces | place: China | collected 2012 | reverse complement strand
TGGGCTTCAAGGAGATCGAGGTCGGCTTCCCGTCGGCTTCCGAAACCGATTACGACTTCATCCGCATGCTGATCGAGCGCGAGCTCATTCCGGATGACGTCACCATCGTCGTGCTCACCCAGGCCCGTGAGCACCTGATCCGCAAGACCTACGAGTGCCTGAAGGGCGCCAAGCGCGCCGTCGTGCACTTCTACAATTCCGTGTCCGTGCTGCAGCGCGAGGTCGTGTTCCGCAAGGACAAGGCCGGCATCAAGAAGCTCGCCACCGACGCGGCCACCCTGTGCAAGGAGCTCGAGGGCGAAGCCAAGGGCATCGACCTGTACTACGAGTATTCTCCGGAATCCTTCACCGGCACCGAGCCGGAGTACGCAGTCGAGGTGTGCAACGCGGTGATCGACGTCATCAAGCCGACGCCGGAACATCCGATGATCATCAACCTGCCGGCAACCGTGGAAATGACCACGCCGAACGTCTTCGCCGACGAGGTCGAGTATGTGTCCAACCACCTCGTGCCGCGTGACGCCGTGGTGCTCTCCCTGCATCCGCACAACGATGAGGGCATGGGCGTTGCCGCCACCGAGCTGGCGGTGCTGGCCGGTGCCGACCGCGTGGAAGGCTGCCTGCTGGGCAACGGCGAGCGTACCGGCAACGTCGACCTGGTCACCCTTGGTCTGAACTTCCTGACCCAGGGCATCGATCCGCAGATCGACTACTCCAACGTTCCGGAAATCCGCAAGACCGTCGAATACTGCAACCAGATCAAGATCTCCGAGCGCCATCCGTATGCGGGCAACTTCGTGTTCACCGCGTTCTCCGGCTCCCACCAGGACGCCATCAAGAAGGGTCTTGAGGCCCGTCAGGTGGCCGCCGACCGTGCTGGCGCCGATCTGGACAGCTTCGTGTGGCTCGTGCCGTACCTGCCGATCGACCCGAAGGACATCGGCCGTTCCTACGAGGCCATCATCCGCGTGAACTCCCAGTCTGGCAAGGGCGGCATGGCCTACCTGCTGAAGACCAACCACAACCTTGATCTGCCGAAGCGTCTGCAGGTCGAGTTCGAGAAGGTCGTGCAGAACTACGCCGATGAGACCAAGAAGGAAGTCAAGGACGAGGACATCTGGCGTCTGTTCAAGGACGAGTACCTGCCGGTCGAGGAATCCGGCGCCACCGCGGCCGGTGTCGTGGTCGGCGACAGCAAGGACGAGACCCTGAAGCAGTGGGGCCGTCTGAAACTGCTGAAGGTGTCCGTCTCCTCCGGCGAGGATGGTTCCGACACCGTGCTCAAGGCCAGGATTCTCGACCGCGGCGTGAACGTTGGTGTCGACGAGCCGGTGGAGCGTGAGGTCTCCGGCATCGGCAACGGTCCGATCGCCGCCTTCCTCAACGCCGTGAGCAACTTTGGCATCGAGGCTTCGGTGATGGATTACGTGGAGCACACCATGTCCGTCGGCACCGATGCCATGGCCGCTTCCTATGTGGAATGCCAGATCGGCGAGGAAGACAACACGAGCATCGTGTGGGGCGTCGGCATCGATACCTCCATCGTCACCAGCTCGCTGAAGGCCATCATCTCGGCCATCAACCGTTCCGAGCGCTGATTGCGCTGATTGCACGGACGCGTTGAGCAAACGCGCCGGATATGATTCGAGGGGCTTTCTGGGTAACCGGGAAGCCCCTCGTCGTTGTCATGTGCCATGCGATGCGCCCGCTCACAAGTATGACGAGCGCGTTCCGTGACGCTTCCCCCTCCGCGGATGAAGGGTGTCACAAGGCCGCCACACCAAGTTGTACAACGATGTAAAACACGGTATAGTACATCGTTATAAAACCTGTATCTGCTTACTGAAGGATCTTCCATGTCGGCCAATTATTCCCTGCTGTGTTATACACGCGAAGCCACCGGACGCGAAGAGGCGAACAACGAGGACATCGCCTACAGCATGCATTTGGCGCTACGTTCCGGCGATGACGCCGAGTGGCAGCCGCTGAACGAAAACTATGGCATCTTCTTCGCGGCCGGTGTGCCGATCGCCGCTGCGACCGCGGAGTCCCGCCGTGCGTGCACGGCCGCGGCGCGCTTCGCCGCCGACCCGTTCGACGCGCCTCGCCCCGCCACCGACGCCGTCGCCCATGGCGTGGTCATGCCCGGTATGGATATCACGCTGAAATCGCTGAAGAATCCGTTCCTGTTCCGTCTCGCGGACGGACGATTCGCCATCGCCGCGACCCGTACCGCCCGCGGCGGTGAGCCGGATGGTTCCGAACGGTCGGCATTCCTGCTCGCCATCAGCGATGATCTGACGGCGTTCGACCAGCGGGGGCTGGTGCTGTTGCGCACCGCCGGCGGGGTCAACCGCCCGTCCGTCGCCTTCGATGCTTCGGACGCGTGCTACATCGTCTCCTGGACCGGTGACGATGGCAAGGCACGCACCGCGCGGACGGCCGATATCGTGGCCGCCGCCGGATCGGGGGTTCCGCTCGATGCCGAGGAAGCGGCATTCCCGCAGCCGCTGCGCCAGACCGGGGATTGCGGCATTCCGAACGCCGTCGTCGGCAACAGCGTCGCCATCAGTGAGCCGGAGGCCGAGCGTCTGATGGAACGCTTCGGACGCATCCGCAATACCGGAACATCCGTGCCCGCCCAGCGGATCGATGCGGGCCTGCACGGCGAGGATGCCCGGAATGCGGTTCTGGCCTTGGCCGCGACCCGTGCGGAGCTGGCCTACGGCGACGGCTCGCAGGCCGCACGCGCGGTGGATTGGAACATGGCCCAGCTTGAGGCCATCGCCCAGGAGGCCGCCGAAGGAACGCTCAAGGCCGGCCAGACCCGTACCGTCGAAGGTGTGATCCACCAGAGCGTCTATCCGGTGCCGTTCGCGGTGGAACGCGCCGACCCATCGGTGTTCGCGTGGGATTTCAACGGCAAGCCGATGTTCATGTTCATCGCCACCGATGACACCGACGGCAACTGCGTGGACCCGAACAACGGCAGGACCCATATGCCGCTGCGCATCGCCGACTCCATCGAAGCGCTTTCCGACGCCGCGGGCGGACGGGCCAAGGAGATCGATCTGCTCGCATGCGGCGATCTCAATAGCGAAGATCGGCCGATGACCGGCTGCTTCTGGGCACCGGAACTGCATGTGATCGGCGGCAAGCTGTCGGTCCTGTTCATGCCCTGCTTCGACGGGCCGCGCGTCAATCCCGACGGCACCCCCAACGATCGTGCCGGCAAACCGGACATGTGGACCGGCAGCTGCCACATCATGCAACTCAAGCAGCATTCCGACGGCACGGATTTCGATCCACGCGAGCCGGAGAACTGGACGGTGCCCGAGCCCATCCTCGACCCGGATGGTGAGACGCTCAATCCGATCCAGCGCATTTCGCTTGACATGACCGTGTTGTGTGATTCGGATCGCTGGTACTACGCATGGCAGCAGGTTGGCAGCATCTGGATCGCCAGCTTCGACCCAGGTCGTCCGGCGAAGCTCACCAGCAAGCCGAAGCAGATCGTCGTGCCGGAATTCGCGTGGGACAACATGATCGCCGAAGGACCGAACGCCATCGTGCATGACGGAACGATTTTCCTGATCTACTCGGGCTCGCTGGTCGGCATCGACTACACGACCGGTCTGGTCACCGCGCCGGCGGGGCGGGGCGTCGATTTGACCGATGCCAGCGCATGGACGAAGCTCGATTATCCGTTGCAGAAGTCCGGCATGTACAACGGGCGGTGGCAGCTTGGCACGGGACATGGCATGTGGTCTCATGACGAGGACGGCAACCTCATCTACGTGTTCCACAATGCCGAGTACGAGAACGGGCGCTATGGCGGCCGTGACGCCCAGGTGCGCCGCGTGCACTGGTCCAAGGAGGGTATGCCCATTTTGGATATGCAGACGGCGGAAGAGCTTGACCCCGACTATGCTAGGGTGACTATGGAGGTCGGTCGCGAGGGCGACTGGGCTCGCTGAATGCCAGAAGGGGTAGAGGGGTATATATGCCGAAGCGAACTGGGGGAAGCGGCGAGCATGTCGTGACCATGCGCGAGGTGGCCAAAGCGGCCGGCGTATCGATAAAAACGGTTTCCAACGTTGTCAACGATTACGAATTCGTCTCGCAGGCCACGCGCGACAAGGTCAACAAAGCCATCGCGGAACTGGGATACACGGTGAACGTGTCGGCACGCAACCTGCGCCGAGGGCAGACCGGCATCATCGGCCTGGCCATTCCCGACCTGCAGATGCCGTACTTCGCGCAACTGTCGTCGCTCGTCATCGAGGAGGCGAAGAAGGTCGGCCTGCGCGTGATCGTGGAGCCGACGCAGTATTCGCGTGACGGTGAGCTGGAGGCGTTGCACGGCGCCCAGCAGACGATGATCGACGGCCTGATTTACAGCCCTTTGGAGCTTGGGCAGGATGATGTCGATCAGCTGAAGGTCGATTATCCTCTCGTGCTGGTCGGTGAACGCATCTTTACCGACCAGGTGGACCATATCGCCACGGAGAACGTCGAAGGTGCGAAGCGGGCCACGCAGTATCTGCTGACGACCGGCTGCCGGCATGTGGCGGTGGTTGGCGTGCATCGTGGCGAGAAGGTCGGTTCCGCCGCGCTGCGCTATCAGGGGTATCTTGAGACTCTGGAGGAGGCCGGCGTCGAATTCGACGATCGGCTGGTCGTCGAATCGGGCATGTGGCATCGTAGCGACGGTGTGAGGGCCATGAACACGTTGCTGGATTCCGGCGTCGAGGTCGATGGCGTCGTCGCATTGAACGACATGCTGGCTTCCGGCGTGATGCATGCCATTCAGATGCGTGGCCTGCGCATTCCCGATGATATTTCCGTGGTCGGCTTCGATAATTCCGACGATTCGCAGTACCTGTCGCCTGCTTTGACGTCGATCGCGCCGGGACTTGAGGCGGTCGCCCGTCTGTCGGTGAAGGTGCTCAAGGAACGCATCGACGGCCGTGACCCGAATGTCGACAAGCCGGGGGAGAAGATCTTCCGCAAGGTCTCGTCGTCGCTGGTCGTGCGCCAATCCACCAAACTCCCCGCCGATTCCCTCGTTCTCTAAGCGTTCGTCTGCCTGCGGCAAATTTCCTGGCGTACCGGGATACTTTCCGTCCGGCCCTCGTTGCCGTACCCATCGGTTGGCTCTTCCCCCAAGGTGCCGCCGCCGGGCATGGGCGCTCGACCGTAAGCTTGGCCGAACGGCCTTGAGTGTGTCGAGCACCCATGCCCGGCGGCGGCACCGACATTGGCATGAATGGCGCAAACGATGGACGCCCATGCCCGGCGGCGGCACCGCATCCAAGCATCTTCTGACAATGACGCGCCCAAGTTGTTACAACGATGTAAGAATGATATATTCAACGTTGTAAATACTGGAACAACGGATTGGGAAGGACTAAACATGGTTGTTTACAACAATCCGATCGTGCTTCAGCGCGCAGACCCCTGGGTGCTCAAGGTTGACGGCGAGTATTATTTCACCGCCTCCGATCCGGAATATAACTGCATCGCCATTCGCCACGCGTCAAGCATCAACGATCTGCAGAAGGCTTCCGAGACGGTGGTGTGGCGCAAGCATGAATCCGGCCCGGCGAGCATTTACATCTGGGCCCCCGAACTGCACCGCATCAATGGCGCGTGGTATATCTATTTCGCAGGTGCCGCAACGGATTTCGAAGCATCCGGCCTGCCGACGCACCGCATGTTCGTGCTGGAGAACACCGACGACGACCCGACTTCCGACAACTGGGTGGAGAAGGGCCAGATCGTCACTCCGATCGATTCCTTCGCGCTTGACGCCACCACCGAAGTGATCGATGGCGTGCAGTATTTGGTATGGGCGCAGAAGGATCCTGCCATCGAAGGCAACTCCAATCTGTATATCGCCAAGATGGCCAATCCGTGGACGCTGGGCAGCGAGCCCGTCATGCTGACCAAGCCGGAATACGATTGGGAATGCATCGACTTCCTGGTCAACGAAGGACCGGCCTTCCTGTTCCATGAGAACAAGATCTACATCACGTATTCCGCCTCCGGCACCGGAGTTCCGTACGCCGTGGGGCTGCTGACCGCCGAGCGCGGCAGCGATCTGCTGGACAAAGCCTCCTGGACCAAGAGCCCGGTGCCGGTGTTCAAGACCTGCGCCGAGAACGGTCAGTATGGTCCGGGCCACAATTCGTTCACCAAGTCCGAGGACGGCACCGAGGATCTGATGATCTACCACTGCCGTAATTACACGGAAATCAAGGGTGATCCGCTGTTCGACCCGAATCGCCACGCGCGCGTCGGTGTGGTCAAGTGGACCGCCTACGGTCCGGATTTCGGCGTGCCGGAACCTGATAATCTGTGGACCCCCACTACCGCGGACGTGTTGCCCGCTGATGGTGGCCCGCTTGCGGGAACTCCGGCCGTAGGCCACTGAGGGGCGTGGCCGGAGGGGTCACCCCGTCTATAACCCCATCCATAAAGCTGGCTGTTGTCGTCGGCGTGTTACCGTTTGTACAACGATGAAAATAGCTGTATAATCAAAATTACAACGTTGCAAATGAGCAGGGAGGCTCAATCGAAAAGGATTCTTCCCATTCGGATTGCAACGAGGAGCGGTCCAGCGATGGTCCGTTGAGGAAAAGGAAGGAAACAATGTCTACATCCAGGCATCTTACCGGGTTACGGCGCTTTGCCAAGGCTGCCGTAGCCGTGTGTGCGTCACTTGGACTTGTGCTTGCCGCCGGAGGCTGCGGTGCCTCTTCGGGTGAAAGCAAGACCATTTACTTCTGGAACAATCTGGTGGGCGATGACGGTCCTGCAATGCAGCGCATCGTCAAGGAATACAACGCCCAGAGCGATTACAAGGTCGTTTTCCAGCCGATGAACGGCGGCGATCTGACCACGAAGATCTACTCCGTGATGCAGACCGGCAAGAACATCCCCGACATCATCATCGGCGACCAGTTCCAGACCGCCGTTCTGCAGTCCCAAGGTCTGCTCGACACCATGGACGATTGGCAGAAGGTCGCCCCGGACCTCAAGGAAAGCAGCTTCCTGCCCGCCACTTGGAAGGGCGTCACCGTCAATGGCAAGGCCTACGGCATTCCGCTGTATCTGTACCAGATGGCCATCTACTACAACAAGGACCTGGTCAAGAAGTACAACCTGCAGTACGTCCTCGACGACGGATTCGTCACCATCGACGAGATCAAGGACCTCAAGGGCAAGCTGCCCAAGGGCACCTACGCTCTGACCTACGGCAACCTTCCTTGGGCCTTCATGTCCCTGCTGTACGGCGCGGGCGGCACGCTTGAGAACGATATGGACGACCTGACCAAGGACGTGTGGCGCAAGCCCATGGAGAAGCTCAAGGAAGCGTACGACGCCGGTGTGATCGCCCCGATGGACGTCGACGGCGAGCAGGCGTTCGGTTCCGGCAAGGCCGTGTTCGCGCAGCTTGGCACGTGGGCGCAGGGCAATATGTCCAACACCTTGGGCGCCGACAAGATCGCGGAAGCCAACACCCTGCAGTACAGCGCCGACAATCCGGTGAACTTCTTCTACCAGTGCAACTGGATGCAGCTCAAGGACCCGCACCGCTCCGCGGCGAAATCCGCAGCCGCCGCCGACTTCGTCAAGTACGTGTACGAGCACTGGATGGATTGGTCTGAGGTCGGTTCCATCTCGCCGGCATACCGCGATCTGAACAACCCGAAGTACCAGAAGCTGATCCAGGCGTCCTTCACCAACAGCAAGAAGGAACGCGACTACATCAAGACCTCCAACTACCTCTACGGAGGCTATGCGACCGCTGGTTGGGGCACATACAACGACATCGTCTACGGCAATGTTGGTCTTGAAGAAGGTCTGAAGACCCTCGACCTCATGGCCCAGGGCCAAATCGAGATTCAGGAGGAATCGTGATGAGCAAGACATCTACGATCGGATCCGCAAAATCATCCATGAAGCGCAAGAACTCCATCTGGCACGCGCTGCCGTACATCGCTCCGCACTTCATCATCTTCGCCGTCTTCGGCATCATCCCGATTATCTTCGGCATTGGACTGGCGTTCACCCGCTGGAACATGGTCGGTGCGCCGAAGTTCGTCGGCCTGCAGAACTTCGCGAAGATCTTCGACCCCAGCACCTATTTCTACTCGATCTTCTGGCGTGACCTCGGCCACACTCTGCTCTTCGTGCTGGTCAGCGTGCCGCTGACCATCATCGTGCCGCTGCTGCTCGCCGTGGCGCTCAGCAAGAAGGGACTCAAGGGCGCCGGTCTGTTCCAGGCGATCTTCTACATCCCCGGCCTGATCTCCATCGCCGCCGGCGCACTGGTCTGGCGCATGGTCTTCAACTCCCAGTTCGGCCTGTTGAACACCACCTTCCACACCGACATCAACTGGCTCGGCAAGAACCCGTACGCATGGATCACCATCTTCGTGCTCGTGCTGTGGGCCGGCATCGGCGGAAACCTCGTCATCTACCGTTCCGCGCTCTCCGGCGTGGACGAGAGCCTCTACGAAGCCGCGAAGGTCGACGGAGCCGGTCCGGTCAGGATCTTCTTCTCCATCACCCTGCCGGAAATCAAGCTGCCGCTGTTCTACACCACCATCATGACCACCACGGGCGCCTTCAACGTGTGGGGCCAGCCGGTCATGCTGACCAACGGCGGGCCGAACTACCAGACCCAGGTGCTGCTGATGGATATCAGGAACCTCGCGTTCCCCGCCGGCCCTGCGGCCGCCGGCATGGCTTCCGCAATGGCATTGCTGCTGGGCATCATCCTGATGGCCATCGCCGCGATCCAGCTGATCTTCATGAATAAGGAGGACTGAAGATGTCCGCTGCAACCACAGTCAATGTCGCAAGCGCGGCAATTCCTGAAAACAAAACCAAAAAGGTCTCCCCGTCGCTGATCGCCGTCTATGTGGTGCTCGTCGTGCTGGCAGTCGTCTGGCTGCTTCCGGTGATCTACACCGTGACGACTTCGTTCAAGTCGGTGGCCGAATTCACCTCCAACGCGTTCAACTTCCTGCCCGCGAAGTGGGTGCTTGACAACTACATGACGCTGATCGAGGCATCCGCCAGCTACCCGGTCCTGAACTGGCTGGGCAACTCGCTGATCATCTCGACCGTGTTCGCAGTGCTGTCCGTGTGCATCGTCGCGCTCGCAGGCTTCGGCTATTCCCGTCTGAACTTCAAGTACCGCGATACGCTGTTCTTCGTCCTGCTGCTCATCTCGATGTTCCCTGCCGTGGTCAACATGATCCCGCAGTACCGCATCATCGCCTCCCTCGGCTGGGTCAACACCTACTGGGCCTGCATCATCCCTGGCCTGGGCAACGTGGCGAACATCTTCCTGGTGCGCAACTTCATGAAGGGCATCCCGAAGGAACTGGACGAGGCGGCCGAAATCGACGGCGCCACTGATTTCCAGATCTTCACCCGCATCATGCTGCCGGCCATCCGCCCGATTCTGATCGTCATCTTCCTGTTCAGCTTCACCGGCGCTTGGAACGACTTCCTGTGGCCGACCTTGGTGTTCAACGACATCAACAAGATGCCGGTCACCGCTGGTCTGCAGCTGCTGAGCAACCAGATGGGCCAGTACAACCAGATGGGCTCCCTGATGGCGGCCACCTGCATGGCCATCATCCCGACCCTGCTGCTGTTCCTGTTCGCGCAGAAGTACTTCCTGCAGTCCCTGAACATCACCTCCGGCCTCAAGGGCTGATACCGGCCGAGTGAGATAATGCACAGGTCCGTCCCCAAACGGACGGGCCTGTGATTTTATCTTTCCCGAGCTGCGCATCGCACATCGGATGAGGCCACACCACGGAAAGGACCGATATGAATCCGCAAGGCAACACCATGCAGCCGCCGGCACCATTGGCTCGCAAGGCGGAACGAGTGCTGATGACCATCGCCGCCGCCTACAACGTGATCATGGCGTCCATCACACTGTTCATGTTCACCAGCTGGTTCAAAGGCCAAGCCTACGATCTGCTGGAACATAACGGTTTGCTGAAAACGGACTATTCCGCGGTGGACAACGCCTCGACGGTGGTGGGCATCTACGCGCTGCTGGTGCTGATTATCGGCATCGTCAGCTTCATCATGTCCATACGGTGTCTCGCTCCCGGCACCACCAGCCGGTGGGTGATTATCTGGCTGGCAATCGTGGTGGTCTTCTCCCTGGGCACGATGGACCTCATCGGCCTTGCACTGTATTCCATCACCTTGGTCATCTATCTGGCCCGCAACAAGGCCATCGCGGCGCAGCAGGATGTGATCCGCACATGGGCCCGCACGCATCAGGGCTAATCCTCCTTCCCGAAGAAAGCTGTCGCTCTCGTGGCGGCGGCTTTCTTCGTATCCGCGCATATTGACGCGGTACGTTATCGAACACGCAATTCACTTATCCAATTCATTCATTCACAACCACAAGGTGGGACCATGACCGACACAACCGACGACTACGGTTACCTGCTCGTCCACTTCATCGAGGATCCGGACGTCTACGCCGAGAAGATTTACATGGATATATCCGACGGTGACAATCCGCACCGTTGGGTGCCGCTCAACGATGGAAAGCCTGTGCTGGCTTCGCATCTCGGTACCACAGGCGTGCGCGATCCGCATATCATCCGCAATCCCGACACCGGCACGTGGTATATCATCGCCACCGATCTGCGTGTGTTCGGAGGCGACGGCGGCGGCTGGTACGAGTGGAGCCACCACGCCAGCACGAATCTCATCATCTGGGAATCCGACGATCTGCTCCATTGGAGTGAGCCGCGCATGCTCGACGTGTCCCGCAAGCCGGACGGCTCCCATCTGGAGCTTGGTATGGCTTGGGCATGCGAATGCCTCTGGGTGCCGGACTACTATCCGCAAGGCCATCACGGTGGCCGCGGCGCATTCGTCATGTATTGGTCCAGCACCGTGTTCAATGATGCGGACAAGGCTCACGACGACAAGAACGTCTACTGCACCGTGCTGTGGGGCGCCACCACCGATTTCACGCAGGACACGTTCGAATATGGTGGCGTGTTCATCGACAACCACGGCGACGCCATCGACACCACGATGATCCAACGTCCGCTGCCTGATGGTGGTGTGCGCACGTACCGCATCACCAAGGACAATGCGCATGGCACCGGCATCTGGATGGACCGCACCGACGCGAAGCGTTGGTGGGAGCCGGGAACGGCTTGGACCAAGGTGCAGGACCGGATTGGCGCAGGCTACGTGCCGGACGGCAACCCCGGCGGCGTGGAAGGTCCTGCGGTGTTCGCCAACCACCACAACAACGGTGGACCGGACGACGAATGGTACTTGTTCGTGGACGTGATTCCGTCGATCGGATACCGTCCGATGGTCAGCCGCGATCTCGATCAGGGCTGGGTGCCGTTGCAGGCGGACGATTACTTCCTCACCGCGCATACGAAACATGGTGGCGTCGCCTCGCTGACACGCGCCGAATACGACCGTCTCGCCCAGCATGTGCATGCATTCTGACGAACGACGCTGACGACCGTGCGCCCGCGTGTGCACGCGGCAAAACCAAGGGGGCTTCCCGGAATAACCGGGAAGCCCCCTTTGCGTGTTCGCTGACCGCGACGGCAATCGCAGTCAGCGACTGCTATTGCTGCGATGTATCGCCATTGGCGCCGTTATTACCGGAATTATCGCCACTGGTTCCTCCGCCATTGCCACCGTTGGTGTCGTTACCGTCGCCGTTAGCGGGGATACCGCCACTATTACCGCCGTCGCCACCGCCCTGACCGGTATTCTGCGTTTCCTCGGTCTGATTCGGCGTGGTCTGTTGGGTGTTCTCCTCGGTGCGCGGAGTCACGGTGGTCTGTTGCTTTCTAGTCCAGGTCTTCTGCGCGCCGGTGCCCCACGTACCGTCCGGTCCGCCGACCTTGCCGTTATCGGTGGCGTCGGGGAACGTTTCGTTCGGCGTATCGGCCAGTGCCTGCTTCATGTATTCGGTGAAGAGATGCACGGGGTAATCGCTGCCGCCGGTCCAGCTGCCGAATGCGGGAATCTCCTGCGGGTTGCCGTTGTCGTCCGGATACCACATCGCCACAGAAGTCAGCATGGACGGCGTGTAGCCGATGAAGCTCGCTGCGTTGGAATCGTTTGCGGTGCCTGACTTGCCGGCAATGGTGTGCCCAGTGGCACGCGCCTCGGTGGCGGTGCCTCGCTGGACCACGCCGGTAAGCGCCTTCGTCACGAGATTCGCGTTGTTCGCTTCGAACGTCTGCTCCGCCGAGGTCGGCGCGTTGTACAGGTCGGTGCCGTTCGCCGTCTGCACTTGGGCAACGATATGCAGCGTCGGCTTGTTGCCTTGGTTGGCCAGTGTGGCGTATCCCTGCGTCATGTCCTTGAGGGTCAGGCCGTTGTTGCCGAGCACGGTGAACGGGTTGGAACCATCCAAAGACGAATCGTCAACGCCGGCCTGCCGTGCGGTTTCGGCGATTTTCTGCGCGCCGAGCTTGGTTTGCAGATCCATGTACACGGTGTTCGAGGATTGTTCCGTCGCCGTGTACAGGTTCACGTATCCCAGATTCTCGCCGCCGTAGTTGCTCACCGTTTCGGTGATGCCCGGGAACGTCCGGTACGAGTTGCCGTTGAAGTACGTGTTGAGGCTGACGCCTTCGTTGACGGCGGCCAGCAATGCGAACGGCTTCATGGTGGAGCCGACTTCGTACGTTGCCTGGGTGACGTTGTTGAGCTGCTTGGTCAGGTAGTCGTCTCCTGCGTACAGCGAGATGATGGAACCGTCCTTGGGGTTCACCGACAGCGCGCCGAACTGCATGCCGTCGGGCACGATGCCTTGCATGCCGTTTTGGGAGGGACTGATGGTGGAGAACATCAGGTCCTGCTTCGATTTGTCAATGGTGGTGACGATTTTGTAGCCGCCGGTTTCCAGGTCCTGCTTGCTGAACGCCTTGGTGTTGACGAGTTCGTTCTGCACCATCGTCAGCAGGTATCCGTTCGGTCCGGACATCTGGTTGTTCTGTTGGATTTCGATGGTTTGCGGGAATTTCGCGGCTTTCTTCTCGTCCGGCGTGATGTAGCCGTCTTCGTCCATGATGTTCAGCACGCGCTTGTAACGTTTTTCAGCTTGCTTGGGATTCACGTCGGGGGTCCATACGCTCGGCGCGGGAATGATGCCGGCAAGCATGGCCGCTTCGGAGAGCGTCAGATCCTTCGCGTCCTTGCCGAAGTACGCTTTGGCCGCTGCCTGGATGCCGTATGCGCCACGGCCGAGATAGATGGTGTTCATGTAGTTGCACAACACCTGGCTCTTGTCCTGTGCTTGGGCGATTTTGACCGCCAGGAACGCCTCACGCAGTTTGCCCACGTACGAGGTGGTTTCGCCCAGATAATAGCGTTCCGCATACTGCTGGGTGATGGTGGAACCGCCCTGCCTGCTACCGGTGGTCAGGTTGTTGTAGAACGCGCGTGCGATGCCGATCGGATCGATGCCCTTATTGGTATAGAAGGAGCGGTCTTCCGAAGCCACAATCGCGTTGCCGACGTAGTCGGGCAGGTCTGCGCAGCTGATGATTTCGCGATTCTGCTCCGCATAGCTGCCGATCGGCGTGGTGCCGTCGTTGTAGTACACGGTCGTCTTCTCGGCCAGCGCGAACTTTTCCGGCTGCGGGATTTCCGTGGTGGTGTACATGTAGGCGAACAGGCCGATACCTGCCGCGATGAGCGCCGCGAAGATGCCGAGCACCCATTTGAGTACGAGATGCTTGTGTTTTCTGGTCTTTTTGGGTGCGCGATGCGAAGTGTGCTTCGGCCCCTGGGGCGGCTTGCTCAGCACTTCTCCATGGACCCCGTAGGTGGTGCCCACCCGTGGCGTCGTGGACGTTGCGCTGCCGCTGCGGGCGCTTTTTGAGCGTGAGCTGACACTTCGTGTTCGTGAAACCATGGTTTCCACCGTAGCCGAACGACCTGAAAAACAAGGGTGTAGATAGTGCTGTCCGACTGGAAAAACATGTTTTTGCGCAGCTTTTTTACAAATCGACAATCTGTTGACGACTGCCGTAATATGGCCGTTTTTCAGTGATTTTTCAGTTTACAATGCGGTTTGTGGGTATGCTTGGGGATTGGTATACCTGCGAAACGCATAACAGAGGAGTCGTTTTCAGATGAGCATTCGAGTGGCTATCGCCGGCGTGGGCAATTGCGCCTCGTCGCTGGTGCAGGGCGTTGAGTATTACAAGGACACCAAGGACGAGGATAAGATCCCTGGTCTGATGCACAACAATTTCGGTGGCTACCGTGTGCGTGACATCGAATTCGTCACCGCGTTCGACGTCGATGCGCTGAAAGTGGGCAAGGACCTGTCCGAGGCGATCGGAGCCTCCCAGAACAACACCATCAAGTTCGCGGACGTGCCGAATCTGGGCGTGGAGGTGCTGCGTGGCCCGACTAACGACGGCTTGGGCGAATACTACCGCCAGATGATCGAAGAGTCGGACGCCGAACCGGTGGACGTGGCCCAGGTGCTGCGTGACAAGAAGGTCGACGTGCTGGTTTCCTACCTGCCGGTTGGTTCCGAGAAGGCGGACAAGGCTTACGCTCAGGCCGCTATGGACGCTGGCTGCGCGTTCGTGAACTGCCTGCCGGTGTTCATCGCCTCCGATCCGGAGTGGGCGCAGAAGTTCCGTGACGCTGGTGTGCCGATCGTCGGCGACGATATCAAGTCGCAGGTCGGCGCCACCATCACGCACCGCGTGCTGGCCCGCCTGTTCGAGGATCGCGGCGTGCGTCTGGACCGTACGTACCAGCTCAACGTCGGCGGCAACATGGACTTCATGAACATGCTGCAGCGTTCCCGCTTGGAATCCAAGAAGATCTCCAAGACCCGTGCCGTCACTTCCGTGGTGCCGCACGAGATGGATCCGCACAATGTGCATATCGGACCTTCCGATTACGTGGCTTGGCTTGACGACCGCAAGTTCGCCTTCGTGCGTCTGGAAGGCACCACATTCGGCGATGTGCCGCTGAACCTCGAATACAAGCTTGAGGTGTGGGATTCCCCGAATTCCGCCGGTATTGTGATCGATGCCGTGCGTGCCGCGAAGATCGCGCTCGACCGCCACCTGGCCGGTCCGGTGCTGGCGCCGAGCTCCTACTTCATGAAGTCGCCGGCCGTCCAGCATGAGGATGGTGAGGCCCGCCGCCTGGTGGAGGAATTCATCAAGGGTGAGGTCGAAGGCACCGAAGAGCAGCTTGACGCCGATGTGGCGGCCGCGAAGGCCGCCGGCAAGGATGTGTGGCGCGCATAGCGTGCGTTGCTGACGGCAGACCCGCGATGGCAATGGCAACCATCTCGTAGGTCTCGACCCACTCGCCTGATTCGTAGGCAGAATCAGCATATAATGAAAATCCCTATGGCCTGGGGTAATGCCATAGGGATTTTTGTTGTCCCGGAAACGCTGCGGCGGTGGCGGCCAATGGTCGTGCGCCGTCGCAGCGTGAACGGGAATCATATATTGCGCAATGTATATCGCGTCACTTTTTGAGGAGTGGTTCGACCTGCTGCTCGTACGCGGTCAACGCGGTGTCGATCACGTTGTGCATGTCGTAATACTTGTACGTGCCCAAACGGCCGCCGAACACGGTCCTCGGCTCGGCCTTCGCGAGCTCCTCGTACCTCGCGTACAACGCCTTGTCGGCCTCCGTGTTGATCGGATAGTACGGCTCGTCGCCACGCTCGGCGAAACGGCTGTACTCCTCCCACACCACCGTTTTGTCCGGGTTCTGCGAAGCCCTGCGCTCCGGGTTGAAGTTCTTGAACTCGATCGCCCGCGTGTACGGCACGTCCGCGTCGGAGAAGTTCATCACCGGGCATCCGAAATGGTCGCCCTCGTCGTAACGCACCTCCCTGAAGTCCACCGTGCGCCACTTCAGCTCGCCGAGCGAGTAGTCGAAGTAGCGGTCCACCGGACCCGTGTACACCACCGGCACGCCCGCCGCGGCCAAGGCCTTCCTGTTGTACGGCTGGGACTCGTCGAAGAAGTCGGTCCTGAGGGTCACGTGGATGCGCGGATCGTCGATCATGCGCTCCATCCAGGCGGTGTAGCCGTCCGTGGGCAGGCCCTCCCACGTGTCCCTGAAATACCGGTTGTCGTAGTTGAAGCGCACCGGCAGGCGGTTGATGATGCCCGCGGGCAGGT
>OHAP01001300.1_pt1 | contig 16231 bp, 14 predicted proteins | sample 1577171 | NCBI WGS metagenome assembly OHAP01 (sample SAMEA3541489, study PRJEB24748) | human gut metagenome | biome: human gut; feature: human-associated habitat; material: faeces | place: China | collected 2012 | reverse complement strand
GCTGCTATCAAGTAGATGTTACTAACCAGAATGGAGACTTGATCGCTACATTCGACCGCCCCGCAGACGCAGGCTCAGGGCGACATCGCCAAAGCTCTCTACGACAACGGCGTGCAGTCGTTCAACGCCCGCAACTACAAGCAGGCCCTCAAGTCCTTCTCGGATTTCACGGACACGTACGGCAAGCACAAGCTCGTTTCCAACGCGTGGTTCTGGCGCGGCGAGTGCAATTACCAGCTTGGGAACTTCCCGGCCGCCGCACTGGATTACGAACAGGTCATCTCCAAATATGGCTCCAGCGGGAAGGCCGCTTCCGCGTACTTGAAGCAGGGGATGTGCTTCATCAAGGCCGGGAAGAAAGACGCCGCCAAGGTCCGCTTGCAGGAACTCATCAAGAAATTCCCCAAGTCGCCTGAAGCGACCCGCGCTACGCAGCTCATGAAAGACAACAAGATGTAGGAAGCGTCATGAGCCAAGAAACCAAGCCCTACCGTACCAATGTGCATCTGACGTTTCCCCCGACCATTTCGGGGGCGCCGTTGGTCTGCAACCTGACCCGGCTGTTTGACCTCGATTTCAACATCAGTACCGCCCAGATCACGCCGCGGCAGGAAGGTTTTTTGACTCTCGAACTGTCGGGCTCACGAGATGCCTGCGACAAGGGGATCGGCTACCTGCGGGAGAAGGGCGTACTGGTTTCGCCCGTGGCGCAGCGGATCTGGCATAATGAGGACAAGTGTATGCAATGCGGCATGTGCACGGCTCTGTGCCCGTCCTCCGCGCTGACCGTCGACATCAAAACGCGCCTTCTTGCATTCGACAAGGAAAAGTGTACAGTATGCGCGCGCTGCATCCGTATTTGCCCTGTCGGGGCCATGCAGATGGATGCTCCTGAAGAGGGTGTTCTGACCGAATGACGCCCCTGAGGACCTATAGCTCAGTTGGTAGAGCCACCGGCTCATAACCGGTCCGTCCTAGGTTCAAGTCCTAGTGGGTCCACCATCAAAATCAAGCTCTTACAGATATTCACTGTGAGAGCTTTTTTATGGTCCGGCGTTCTGTCCCGGTTTTTTCTGTATGAAGGTGAAGGGTGGTGAAGGTTCCCAGCATGGGTAGCCCTATACACAATCCCACGCCCGCCGCGCCAGCTCTTGTACCCCGTCCAAAGCTCCCGCGGGCCTCCGAGAGGTATTTTGCCCAGAATTAGTCATTTTTCCCAAAACCGGGGTTCAGATTGGCAATACAGGGGGATTCCTTCTCCCCTCAACATCGGGGAGGGGAGGCCACAAAAAGAGGTGGCCCGTTCCCGAACCGCTCCAGCTATTTCGTGAGTCCTTACCTCTGCCGTGCTTCCCCTGTGCTTCGTTTCTGTTCAAGTCGGACCTGTACAGCCCGAGCATAGCAGGATCGGCTTCAAAGGCTGCCCCCTGCCTTCCTTCGCGGTGGCCTTTTCGTCATGCTCCCCGGTGCGGCGTCGAGCGTTCGGAGTATTCCGAACGTGAGTCCCTATCTTGGGGGGCCGGCAAGGGGAGAGGTTCCCTTTTCATATTAACCGGGATCTCTCTTATTTCTTCTTTTATAGAATATATAGTACGGTACTGAGCGGCGCGTTTCCTTCCTTACTCGGTATTGTGTGGCGTGTTTCCGCCGCTTTTTTAGGTGACGCGGTACTCAAATGGCACGGTACGCTATGCTATGGCGTGCTTGCCCCTCTTCAAAGGGTAAAAACCATCCCTTCTAGCCCTATCGTGAGTAGGCGGGCACCCCCTCCAGCCTACCGCGAATCTTGCGGGCGGCTCCAGGATGGTGTCCCGCCATATCCGCGAATTCCCTTGGGTGGACCTCTTCTATCGGCAGGAAAGAGCCATCTCCCCCGTACTGGCGAAGTAATGCGCCCGCAGACGGGGTAGAGCCTTTTCGTAGCCCCGGACATCTTGTCTCCGCTTACTCCGTGCCTCCCGTTCCACACCATGCCAAAAGGAAATCCTCCCTCTGTCTTCGGGGGCATTCGATGCGGGCTGTGCCGTTATCGCTCCACTGAGAGTTTTTTCGTGCGGAGGATAGGCTTCGGCGGCGAGGGCGGCTATGGTGCCGTCGCTATTTCCTGAGCCTGCGGATGGGCGTTGGAGCCGAGCTTGTCCTCGTCGAGGGCGTCTTCCTTGAACTGGTAGAAGTTGGAATAGAAGCCTTGCGTCTGGTCCGTGTTCCAGTTTTCGGAGTCGTGCGGATTCCGGAGCCAATGGATAGAGGTACCGGCTCGTTTTGCCAGCGCGGAAGCGGTAAAATGCCGCGTCGGTTCTTGGGAAAGGGCTATTCGCTATCCCCCAATGCGACGGCTCCCGTCTTGCGGTAGACCATATAGGCGGGGAACAGCGCGCACAAGGAGCCGAGCGCGAAGGAAGTTGCGGCAAAGGAACCTTCGGCGAGGGTAAGTTGCGGGGAGAGCATGATCCCGGTCTGGCGGAACATGAGCAGCGCCGCACCTTCGGAAAGGCCACAGCCGAACAGCAGGCCCGCCAGCGTGCCCACGGCGATGCTGACGCTGACCACGCACCAGACGCTGATGAAGTATGTGGAGAAGCAGACGGCAGCCGGCAAAAAAGATTGCGATTATGTTATCGAAACGAAAAGAGGTCATTTCTTAGGTACACGCAGCGTGCCGAGCATCCGTTTGCGCATGGATACCGCCATCCCGCCGACCAGCATAACCCCGCACAGGGCCACGAACTGCGCGGCATAGGCCATGCCGGTCATGATGTCGCGCATGTCGCCGAGGGTGGCGAACAGCTCGGTCAGCACCTCGCCGGTAAAGACGCCCTGCATGTTCACCGGCCTGCCGTCCGCATCTGGGAGGGTCGCCGTCTGCCAAAAGGCCCGCAGGCGGTAGGCGGCGGCGATGCTTTCGGGCTTGACGACCACGGCGGAAACGCCGGGCAGCGGGGAACCCTTCCCTTCAAAAAGATGCCCGAGGGGCAGGACATGCCCCGCATCGGGAAGCGCATCGTGGACGGCCCAGACCGATTCGATGGGAATGAGGATGGCGTTGTCCCACGGCGTGCCCGTTTCCGGCAGGCGGCCTACGGCCTTGTAGCGGACATGTCCGTGTTCGTTGTGGGATGCGGAGACCTGCCCGTGCATGGGGGAAAACGCCTCTCCGAGCCGCAGGGGGACACCCGCGCCGAGTACGGCTTCGTCCTGTGCTGCGAACGCCCTGCCTTCCGCGAGCGTCCGGTTGCCGCCGAGCGTGACCATATCCGTGGTCGTCCCCACCAGCGGGGACGCGTTCCAACGGTCGCCGAAGGCCAGCGGCGCGGCCCAGACGACGCCTTCCTGCGTCAGAATTTCCGTAACCGCGCCCCCCGGAACCAGCGGCAGCGACTGCGGGCGCAGATAGACCGCCCCGAGCATGAGCTGTACGCTGCTGCCCTGCGCGCCCACCAGAAGGTCAAAGGCGTCGCCCGCCCGCGCCGTGCCCTGCCGTACCGCCCGTTCGGTCATGCTGACCCCGACGCCGAGGCTGAGGGACAGCGCGAGGACCAGTGCCAGCGCCAGAATGCCCCCGAAGGAGCGGCGCAGTTCGCCTTTGATCAGCATCAACGGATTCATGCCGCCTCCCGCACAATGCCCCGGTTGAGATCGAGCACCCTGTCCATGTCCGCCAGCACGGCATCATCATGGCTTACGACAAGGAGCGTGCTGCCCAGCGTCCGGGCGTACCCGGAGAGCAGCAAGCTCACCTGCCCGGCGTTGGCTTCGTCAAGGCTTGCCGTGGGCTCGTCCGCCAGAATGATGCCCGGTTTGAGCAGCACGGCCCGCGCAATGGCGACCCGCTGCTTTTCCCCACGCGACAGCGCCCGTACTTTCCGGGTGGGGCAGACGTGCATTTGTTCGAGCAGGCCGCGCCCGCGCCGGATCAAGGCTTCCGGGATGCGCCATCCGGTGAAGGTTGCGGGCAGGAGCACGTTTTCCAGCGCTTCCAGCTCGGGGAAAAGCTGGAAGTCCTGAAAGACGAAACCGATATGTTGCCCGCGCCAGCGATCGCGTTCGTGTTCGGACAGCGCGCCGGGTACGGTCGCGCCCCAGCGCACGGTTCCCCTGTCCGGAAGCACAAGCCCGCTCACGACGTTGAGGAGGGAGCTTTTGCCCGATCCCGAGGCGCCCCGGATGCCGATGTGCTCGCCGGAGGTCACTTTAAGGTACGGTATGTCGAGGACCGTGCGCCTCCGCCCGCCTTCGGGAAAAGTGAGGAGGATGTCCTGAAGTTCGAGCCCGTTCATACAAGATCCTTGCTTGGGTCGGCTGTTACAGCGTGCGGAAGCGGGCGTCCCGCAGCCGGAGCTGGCTGATGAATCCGGTGTCTCCGTCGCGGTGCGATCCGATTTCCAGCACGCCCTCCACTTCAATGGTGGTATTGTTCTGGACGAAGCTCTGGCTGGAGGAAAGGTAGACGACGAGGATGTTGTCGGGCCAGTCCGCGTCGGATTGGCAGAACGGGCACAGGGCCACGGGTTCGCGTGTGAGCACGAAGAAGGCTGCCTCGGCCTTGAGCGGCGGGGCCATGAAGCCTCTGATCGTGATGCGCTGTCCGGCAAGGTTTTTTACCTTGTCGGAAAACTGGAGCCCGAGGACGCCGCCCCCGCTGTACAGTTCGTCGAACGAGAGTTCCGGCGTCGCCGCTTTCGCCGTACCCGTCAGGCAGAGCAGGGCAAAAAAGAGGAGGAGCAGTTTTTTCATGGATGGTTCCTGTGGAAGAAGGGAAAAGGAGAGGGAGGGGCTTCGGCAGGAAGCGCCCTCCCTTCGGCTTTTTCCTACTTATTTCCGAGCGCGAGGGCTTCGGACATGATCCGGAAGACTTCCGTGCTGTTCATGAAGCCCCGGAAGGCGTCGGCATGAGGGCCGCGCGCGCCGACCACAAGGTCGTCGATGGAGTGGACGCCGGTGGATTCGGTGCGGGGCAGGTTGCCGATGCGGAGCTGCGCGCCGGGCACATCCTTGTAGGCGGCGTTGGCGATGTAATGCCCCTTCTCATCCTTGACGGACGGGACGAAGGGGCCGTCCATCTTCGGGCGGTAGGTTTCGTAATGGTCGGGGTAGTTGCCGATGAACACCGCGAGGCGCTTGGACACGTTCACGTCGTCGGGGTAACCGTCGCCGTTTTCGTCCTTATAGGCGGGATAGCCGGCCTCGGCGTAGATGCCCACCTTGTCGCGCATGAGCTCGCCGGGCAGGTTGTCGTCCACGGTGCCGATGACGCTGATGGAATGGGTATGGTCGCCGGTGACGATGAGCAGGGTATCGGGGTTCTTGTCGCAGAATTCCTGCGCTATGGCGACGACCTTGTCGAACATGATGGTGTCGTAGACGGCGCGTTCCCAGTCGAGGGGATGGCTGTATTTGTCCACAAGGCCCGCTTCAAGCATCAGGAAAAAGCCTTCGGGGTTCTTGGAAAGCACGGAAAGGGCGGCCCGCATGGAGTCGGTGAGATCGGGCTGATCCGGGAACTTGGACACGGTCCCTTTCTTGAGGAACTTGCGGTCCAGCACGCCGTCCATGTTACCGGTATGGAACAAGCCGAGCAGCTTGTCGGGGTTGCCCTTCACGGCCTTGGAAAGCTCGGTGTTGGACGTGGCGAGGGCATAGCCTTCCTTCTGGAACATTTCGACGTAGTTCTTGTTGTCCTTGCGCTTGGAGCCGGGGACGTTCTGAGGCAGGAAGTAGGCGGAACCGCCGCCGATGATGACGTCGGGCTTCACGCTGTAGAACATATCCACGATTTCGGCCTTGTCGGCGCGGCGGCGGGTATGCCCGACCACGGAAGCCGGGGTCGCGTCCTCGATTTCGGCGTCCGAAACCACGCCGATGGATTTGCCGGTCGTGCGGCGGAGCAGTTCGGCGATGGTTTCCTGCTTGGGATCGTCCAGCGAGTCGGGGGTACGGTCCGCGTAGACGCCGAGGGCGTTCACGCTGGACTTGTGCCCGGTCATGTAGGCGGAGGCGGTGTTGGCGGAGTCGGCGGCGATGGAATCCACGCTGCATGTGCCGAGCATGGCGGTGTAGGGCAGGGTGTCCATCGACAGCTTGCCGTTGTACATGCCGTTGGTCACGCCTTTGGACATGAGGCGGGCGCTTGTGCGGTGGCCCATGCTCAGGCCGTCGGCGATGAGCAGGATGACGTTCTTGGCGACGGGCTTGTCGGGCGTGCCGTATACGTCCCAGTTTGCGGAGGCTTTCCCGGTGGGGCTCTCCACCGTCACCTTGTACTGTCCGGGCTTGAGCGAAGCGCCGCGCAGCAGCAGCGCGGAAGCGTCGGCCCCCTTTTCTTTGGCGATGAATTCGGGTTTCGCGCCCAGAACGGCCTTGGCGTCCTGCCCGTTGATCAGGACTTTGGCGTCCTTTTCGGCGAGTTCGCCGTCAAATTCCACCTTGAAGTCGAAACGGCTCCCGCCCAGGAAGCGGGCCGTATCCACCGGATAAATGCTCGGCGCGGCTTCCGCGACGCCGGAGAAAAGCAGGGCGCCCAGCAGGGCGGGAATGATGCGTGTGTTCATGAAAGATTCCTTTGTTGAGAAACACAGTGAAAATCAGGCGTGTACGATTTCAGCGACTTCGGCGGTCAATCCGTCCAGCCCTTTGGTGCTGTACGCGCCGTAAAGCTGCATGGCGGTCTTCTGCGAAAGCACGTAGTTGCGGAACTGGTTGAAGGGCTTCTTGGTCAGGTCGGCTTCCTTGATGCCATAGGAGCGGACGGCGACCTGCTTGAGGGCGTCCACGGTCCACTGGGCGGCGGGTACGCTGAGCACCCAGTCATGGTCGGCGAGGTGGGTGACGAAGCCTTCCATACGGCGGGGCATGGGCAGGGTTTTGCCGTCCTTTTCCACAAGCCCGGCCTTGGAGGGATCCTTGCCGTTGATGACGGCGGCGGCCTTCAGCCAGCCCACCACCAGTTGCTCGGACGCGGCCGCGCCGGGGTGATCGTGGGCACAGGCCTGCGCCACGCACAGTTCGGGGGACAGGCCGCGCCGCAGGCTTTCGGCGATGCTGAGGACGTGGTGTTCTCCGGTGGCGGCAAGGGGCTCTTCTTTGCGGCAGGTTCCATCCGCCTGCCATTGGAAGACCCACGGCTTGTGGAGGTCGTGGAGAAGCTGGGAGGCGAGCACCACGTCGCGGTCGAGCTTCAGGCCGAACATATCGGCATAGTTGTCGTACAGGGCCTTGCAGGAGGCAACGTTGAGGGCCGTGTGCGTTACCAGGCCGCCGGGATAAATATGATGGCTGTTCCAGCCGCTGCCGGGCGCGGTGTAAAAAGGCTGAGGGCTTTTCTTCGTGCTGGCGCAGGTCGGGAAAACGGCCTTGGCGTCCTGAGCGAGCAGCCCTTGCCCCTTCAGTTCCGCCATGATGGCCTTGGCGTCACCTTCGGCCAGCAGCGGGGCCGGGTTCTTCATGATGTCCAGTACGGCGGCGCGCAAGCCGGGGTTGCCGATTTCCGCGGCGGCGTCCTGAAGGTATTTCCACGCGGCCATGACGTACTGGGATCTGTCCGCCATTTCCCCGGGCGTCATGTTGACGCATGCGTCAAGGGTGACGGCTTCCGTGGCGGCGTGGGCTACGGAAGGGTGCAGGAAGGTTTTCCCGGCGAGCAGCACGGCTCCGGTAGCCAGCCCGCCCAGCAGGAAGGTGCGGCGACTGTGATCGGCATTCATGGAGGTTCTCCTTGTTGATCCGTTTCAGGATGAGGCAAGGGAGAACCTAGACGCCGTTCGTGGCGGAACAGTGGCCTTATTGTGACGTTTGTATTGATTGTACGAACAATCCGTATGCGTGGGTATCCGTGAAGGAGGAAGGGCGTCCGGGCGTCGCCGTACAGGATACAAAACGGATGAGCGCTGAAAGCGTCTGGAGGCATTGGGGATGGGGAGTTCTCTAGAAAAGTTTCCTCTCCTCCAAGCCCGTCAGAGCGGCCTCTTCCTTTTTCCATTCCGCTATCCGTCCTTCTCCAAAGGCTTCCGTACGTATCGGATCCTGTGCCTGCAATTTTTTCCCGCACACTGCCTTCGGGATGTGACGATTTCAAAGTGGAGATGCACGAGAAGGCGGTGAATGGGGCGCGGCGCAAGGAAGATCGGGGTGTCCAAGGCGGCTGGCGCGGAGGGGGCAGAGAGATGGCCCGAAAGCGGGCCGGAGGGAAGGCCGCTTCGTATCATGAGCATGAAACCACCTTGAATCATAAAACATCTCATCGTCCTTGAAAGACCGTATATTCTATCATAGCATGGCTTCTTTATTAGACTAACAGGAGCCCTATATATGAAGTCAGAACACCTGTTTATCATCCGTTTGGGCGATGGGAGGCATTTTGAGTACGAAGGGACGCTCGACGGCGCGAAGCGTAAGGCCTCGAAGCTCGCCACGCCGCCGGTGGCCATTCAATTGCTTGCGGAGCAGCGGCTTGTTGCCACACGAAGGCCGTATTTCGGTTGGGACGGCAAAGTGGGGTGGCACCCTTGGGAGCTTCTCGAGAGGGCTTTTTGAGCAGGGCCGCGCTCCGGAGCAACGTGCGCCAGTATCCTATTGATATGTAGCGGTATTGCGAGAAGGAGGGCTGACGGGGGAACCGCCTCGGGTACTGGGGGGCCATGAAAAGAGGATGGGAAAGAAGGCGGGCGGACACGGTGGCCCGGAAAGCGAAGGGAAAAGGGAAAAACGACGCGGACACCGGGGTGCCGATGAAACCGTCCGCCGGACATGCGCATGATCTTGCTGGGGGAGGCGGAGGTCTTTGCTTGCGGCTATTTCCTCACCCACTTGCCGAACCAGTTCCTTTTGAATCGGCCGAGATTGCGTCGGGCGTCGCCGTTGCCCAGTTCGGCGGCGGCCTGAAAGCATCGTATGCCTTCCTTGATGTCCACGGGGCCCCCGCGCCCATCGGCGTACAGTTCCCCAAGGCCGTTGTAGACGATGCCCACAAGCTCGTCAGGGTACGTGCTTGTTTCTCCGTCATCGGGCTTTTCCCTGTCGTATGCCTCGGCAAAGCGGTCCAACAGGGCAAAGGCTTCCCCATCGTCCTGCTGGACACCGAGGCCGCGCAGGTAGCAGTGCCCTAATACGCCGCAGGCAAGAGGCTTTTCGTCGTCAGCGGCCAGACGCAGCCAATAGGCGGCTTGGGCGGGGTCCTGCGGCACGCCCCGCCCGAAAGCGGCCATGATGCCCAGCGCCTGCTGTGCGTCGGAGGACCCTTTTTCCGCGCCGTTCCGGTAGGCTTCGGCGGCCTTGGCCGGATCTTTGTCTACGCCGAGGCCGCGCTCATAGTGGGAGCCTATGTGAAACCAGCTGCTGGCCTGCCCGTGATGCGCGGCCTGCCGGAACCAGCGCATGGCTTCTGCTTCCCTGCCGTTTTCTTCGCGGCACATTTTCCCGCACCGTTCCTCCCAGTACGGATTGCCTGCCGACGCGCCCCGAAGGGCTATTTCCCATTGCCTGCCCCGGTCCCTGGGGAAGCCTTCCGAACCGGAAAACAGGTTGTAGAGGTTTTTGGCCGCATCGGAGAGGCCGCCGTTGAGAGCCTTTTCAAGCCAAGGAAGGGCCCGCCGGGCCGTATCCGCGCGCAGTCCGTCCGGGTCATGGAAGGCCGTTTGGGGATCGATGCCGTCGATTTCGAAACAGTCCCCGAAGTAATACGTGTTGCCGATCATGTATTGGCAGAACGGATGCCCCACCTTGGCCTTGCCCAGTACGTCGTCCCGCGCTTCTTTCAGGGAGGCGAAGGGCATGGCCTTGCGCGCCGACGGCGTCAGCTCCCCGCAACGCATGGCGAGGAGCACGGCGCAGGCGCTGCCCCGGCGGATTCCCTCTTTCAGGAGGGACGCGGCCTTTTCGCCGTTGATTTCCAACGCGGCATATTCCCAAACGTACCGCTCGCCCATGTACGTGCGGGCAAGGAAACACAAGGCGTCCGGGTCTCCCGCATCGGCAGCCTCGCGCAGGAGCCGCACGCCCTCGGCCGTTTTTTCAGGATCGAACTGCATCCATATAAGCCGGATGCCTTCTTCGGTCTTGTCCGAAAACACCTTTTCCATGATCCTGTCTCCACAGGGGCCGTTCAGCCGGGGTTTCCCTTCAGTCGGCTTCCCCGCGCCGTTTTTTCACTTCTTTGGTGACGTCTTTCCATTCTTCCATATAGGGAAGCCTTGATTTTTCGTAATAGCCTGAAAACCAGAAGAGAACCTGAGCCCGGCGCGGTGTGGCGATCCTGAAGTACCTGTCCTCGTCAGGCAGGGCGGCTTCCACCACATAGTTGTCCCCTTGCCTGCCGTTGAGGGAGAGGTAGCCATCATAGCCGCCCGGGAACATCAGGAAGAACGAGCCGTAATCGCCGCCGTCCACGCCGTCGAGCGCGGCTTCCACGTCCTCAAAGGATGTGTTTTCGAAACGCTTGTCGTCCACGAACAGGATCGGGCGCTCTTCGGGCCAATCGTTTTCCCATGATTGCACATGCCAATCGGTGATGTCCGGGACGGCGCGGCGCATGAAGCAGTCCCGGAACAGGAGGCCGGCTTCGCGTCCGGGCATCTCCCTGAACACGCGCAGGTAGTCGTCACCGCGACGTATGTAGGCGGAAAGACGCAGCGTTTCCGTCTGCCCCGCGTCCTGCTCGCAGGCGATATACAGGCATTCCTCCCCGGAAGGCAGGAACAGCGGCGAAAGGGGCGTCAGAACCAGCATGTCGCCGGGCTTGATGCGGGCGATGCCTTCTTCCACGGTCTGTTCCGTAGCCAGCGACGTCGGAACGCCGTCGGGCCCGGCATAGGAAAAGGAAACGGGCTTTCCGGCCTGTCGGCGCGCGTTCACCCGGCGGTTGATTTCCCGCCTGCCCTCGTCGTCCATGTTCATGAAGTCGGTCATGGCTTCAAAGCCGCCGGAAACGGCGTCGGGCACGCTTTCGAGCAGGCAGGCGCGGGCTTTGTCCAGTACGCTCCGGGAAGGAAGGGAGGCTTCCAGTATGGAGCCGTCAGCGTCCACCAGACAAAGGAGGTAGGCCGTTTCGCCGTGTTCGCGTTCCGGTTCGAGGATGTCGGAGAAGATGCCCCGGATGCGGGAAATGAGCATGGCCTCTTGAAAAATGGCCCATTCCTTTCCGATGGACAGCCCGCCGAACCGTTTGCCGTGCTGGAGGATATCGGCATCGATTTCCTGAAAAACGGCCTTCGGATCCACGGATTCCGCAGGGTATTGGGAGAGGACGGATTTGCCGAGGCGGCTGTGCCGGGAAGAGAGGCAGCGGAAGAGAGCGGAGAGCAGGCCGCCCAGACCGATGACACCGAGCATGGCAAGCCCCTCGGCGAGCAGTGTGCCGTTTGGGGCGGCAACGTTCGCTTTGAGAAACGACGCCGTCAACAGGCTTCCGGTTGCTCCGGCAAGGAACGCCCCAAAGCACAGGATGAAGTGAAGCCTGTGTTCCCTGAGGCAGGCCGCACGAGCCCGGAGTGTTGCGGAATGTTCCAGTTCGTCACTCATGGTGTAGCCATACAGGAGCCGCATGGCATCGTCAATTTGGGTATGGCATGGCTCAATGGCAGCAACAGGCCGCTGGAAAGAGAAAAGGGGAGAGGTACGCCGTGCCCTCTTTTTCTCCCTCCAATCCGCTAGGCTCCCGGTTGATGGGGAGTCGGCTGATATGCCGCAGGGCTGGTGCTGTTTCCCTACTGGCGTGAAACGGAAAGGAAGATGCGTGATGCGCGTTTCAATAGGGTGCGGCTTTTTTTAGGCTCGTTTTCCGGTAGAGGATGTAAAAGAGGCGGATGCGTTGGAAAAGGGATGATGCCCCCTTCATAAAAGGCCTTCCCCCTGCTCTTGGCATCCTTAAAGCCCTTGCCTTTATAGGCCGTCCGGTGTGAGCGGAAGAGGCTCCAGCCCTTGGACTCTCCAGTCCATGCCGCGCAGGGTTGCGTCATCCGGGACGCTCCCTTCCGCAATGCGCAGGGACCCGGAAACATCGCGGACAGGCCCCTCGAATGGGGAAGCCCCGTTACGGATGGCCTCCTTCGCCTCGCGGACACGAACCCGCACTGTTTCGGGTACGGCCGGGCCGAAGGGGGAAAGCCCCACGACGCCTTCTTTGATGCCGTAAGAGACGTTGCGCGGCCTCCAGATGCCGAAACGTACCTGCGTGAGCAGATCTCCGAAGGCATTGCTCCATTCCCATTCCGGCGCGGCGAGGCATAGAGGATCGACGGTACGGCCCGCCGTCCCCACATAGCGCACCGAATGTTCGCGCAGGCGCTCCACAAGGGACGGGAGTGCCCGTTCCAAATCGACGATATCGGCCCCGGCTGCAATCAGCGTTTTGAGTTCTTCATCGGGGTCGTTGCCGGGCGCGTACAGCACCCGGATTGCCGCCTTGGACTTTTGCGCGCCCAGTGTGAATGCATTGGCGTTGCGAAGGCGGGAGGCTTTCGATTGGTAGGGATCGTTCGCCAGATAGCCGATGACCCCATCCTCCGAAAGCGCGCCTGCGATCAGCCCGGCAAGGTAATGCGCTTCGTAGGTGCGGGCCTGAAACCCGCTCATGTTGTCATGCACGGTCTCATCCGTACAGGCGAAGAACACGGTATTCGGGCTCCGTTTCGCCACGTCGCAGGCCGCGGCGTAGAGCAGGGGGCTTGTAGTGATCAGCACTTCCGGATCCATCTCGGAAAGCTCGTTCAGATCTTCGGCGTTCCCGGGCGAGGCGGAAGATACGATGGTGGGGATACGCAGGGATTCCAACGTATCGCGCGCCCGGTCAAGGCTGCCGATCCAGCCCGCCGGGGAGGCATGGGGCTCCCCGCCCGGTGGCAGGAGCAGATGGACGAAGGCAATGGCGGGCCGTGGCTTCGCCGCCGCACTCATGGGGCACGGCAGGATGAAAACGACCAGCAGCAGGATAAACGGCAAGGAGCTTAGGAATGCCTCCGCCTGTCTCATAAACGGGAATCCTGCCATTCCGGGGCTCCTCCTTTTCAAGACGCGTTCTCTAGTCGATCGTGCCGATGACGCCTTCAACGAACCAATCCATGCCGAGCAGTTCCTTGTCGGAAGGAACCATGCCCGTGGGGATGCGCTCAACGCCTTTCTGATCTTTGATGGGGCCTGTGAAGACAACGAGTTTGCCGCTTTTGATGTCGGCCTTGGCCGCCTCGGTCAAGTCGCGCACGTTTTGCGGGACCATGGGGCCGTAGGGGGCGATATCCACCACGCCGGTTTCCATGCCGTACCAGAAGGAGCCGTTTTTCCACGTCCCGGCGCGGACCTGCTCCACGACGTTTTCGTAGACGGGGTTCCACGACCATATGGCGGAGGTCATGTGAGCCCTGGGCGCGACCCGGCTCATGTCGGTATTGTAACCGATGGAGTAGGTCCCCTGTTCCTGTGCGGCTTCTTGCGGCCCGCTGGAGTCCTGATGCTGCGCGATGACGTCCGCGCCCTCTTTGATGAGGTTCTTGGCTACGCTCTTTTCCATGGCGGGATCATACCATGACTTGGTCCAGACCACGCGGACTTCGGCCTTGGGGTTCACGGCGCGCACGCCGAGGGTAAACGCATTGATGCCGCGGATGACTTCGGGGAGGGGGAAGGCCGCCACGTAGCCGATGACGTTGCTTTGGGTCATGGAACCGGCCACAAGGCCGGTAAGGTAACGGGCCTGATAGATCCGGCCGAAATAGTTGCTCATGTTGGGGGCGGTCTTATAGCCGGAGCAGTGCATGAACGTGGAATTCGGGAACTGTTCGGCGACGTTGAGCATGGAATCCATGTAGCCGAAACTGGTCGCAAAAATGATATCGTAATGCTTACGGGCCATGTTCTGGATGATGCGCTCGGCGTCCTGCCCTTCGGGTACGCTTTCCACATACGAGGTCGTCACGCCGGGCAGGGAGCTCAGGAACTTGCGGGCCTGATCATGCGCGTATGACCACCCTCCCTCGCCGATCGGGGAAATATAGATAAAGCCGACCTTCATTTCTTTTTGGACGCCTATGGCCTGGGCCGGCGCGGAGGCCAGCCCGGCCGCAAGAAACAGGGCGGCCATCAAGAGCACGAGTGTACGCATGGGATATCTCCTGGGATATGGGAAACCACGGTTCCCGGGAGGGCTTCCCGGGTTTTCTCCAAAGAATGGACGGTAAACGATTTGGAAAGACGTTTCAAGACGAGGCGTTCCGAAAGGGAAATACGTTTTCCACATATGGAGGAAGCTTTCATGAACTCTGAAAAGCCATTGAATCCGCCTTGTCCCGCTTTGGGAGAGTTTCCCTTCCGGTGCCTTCATCCGTTTGTGCGTGATGGCCATGTGAGGGGGCGGAGCGTGTTCGCCATGCCTGCCCTCCAGAGGGCTTTGTGGCAAATGTGTTGCGATGGCAAGGCGATGCGGGATCCGGAACGGCGGCTCATTGCAGTGCCCCGCGTTTGATGGTATGTGAAAAAAGATGTTCCGTGACCGGGAGGCTTGCCCCTGTCCCCAAGGTCACACACTGTTCAGGGGCAGAACGGAGAGCTGGACCATGAGCACGATCGCTTCAGTTTGGGCCCGCGAAATTCTTGATTCGCGCGGCAATCCTACGATAGAGGTAGAAGTTTCCCTTGATTCCGGTCATGTAGGCCGTGCCGCCGTCCCGTCCGGGGCTTCCACGGGGACCCGCGAAGCGCTGGAACTGCGCGACGGAGACAAGGCTCGTTATAAAGGCAAGGGCGTCAGCAAGGCCGTTGAAAACGTGAACACCGAGATCGCGGAAGCGATCGTGGGCCTCGACGCGCTGCGCCAGGTGCAGGTGGACAACACTATGCTGGATCTGGACGGCACGGACAACAAGTCCCGCCTCGGCGCCAACGCCATGCTCGGCGTGTCGCTCGCCACGGCCCGCGCCGCCGCCGAATCCCTGGCCCTGCCGCTGTACCAGTACATCGGCGGCGTCAATGCCAAGGTGCTGCCCGTTCCCATGATGAACATCATCAACGGCGGCGCTCACGCCCCCAACAACTTGGACATTCAGGAATTCATGATCATGCCCGTCGGCGCGCACACGTTTGCCGACGGCCTGCGCATGGGCTCCGAAATCTTCCATACTCTGAAAACCATCCTCGCCGCCGATGGCCACATCACCAGCGTGGGCGATGAGGGCGGCTTTGCTCCCAACCTCAAGAACCACGACGAGGCGTTCAGCTACATCCTGAAGGCCATTGAGGAATCCGGCTACAACCCCGGTTCCGAAGTGGTGCTTGCCATCGACGCGGCGGCTTCCGAGTTCCACAAGAACGGCAAGTACATGATCGGCGAAAAGGGCGCTCTGAGCAGCCCGGAAATGATCGAATGGCTGGCGGAATTCACCGCCAAGTATCCGCTCATCTCCATTGAAGACGGCCTTGCCGAAGACGACTGGGACGGCTGGCGCGAACTGACCGATGCCCTTGGGGACAACATCCAGCTTGTGGGCGACGACCTGTTCGTGACCAACCCCGATATCCTCGCCGAAGGCATCGAAGAGGGCATCGCCAACTCGATCCTCATCAAGGTGAACCAGATCGGCACCCTGACCGAGACCCTCGACGCCATCCAGCTTGCCAAGGAATCGGCCTACACGACGGTCGTTTCCCACCGTTCCGGCGAAACCGAGGACAGCTTCATCGCCGACCTCGCCGTGGGCGTGAACGCCGGTCAGATCAAGACCGGTTCGCTCTGCCGCAGCGACCGTCTCGCCAAGTACAACCAGCTTCTCCGCATCGAGGAGGAGCTTGGCAGCGCCGCGCAGTATCCGGGGTTTGGGGCGTTTAACATCAAAAAGTAAGAGCTGGAGAGGAGATAGGAGAGAGAAAATAGGAGAGAAAATGCCGCGGGCGGATGCTCGCATCCGCCCCTGCAACTCAAAAATTGTTGCCCAAACAACACACAAAGCCCTGTAATTCTGGTATAATACTCAAAGCCGGGCGAAATACGCCCGGCGGTCCATACATTAAAAGAGGTGCACAATGACAGATTTCAAACAGTGGGAAGGCTTTGAAGGCCGCATTTGGAAAGAGGAAGTCAACACCCGTGACTTCATCCAGAAGAACTACACCCCTTACGACGGCGACGAGAGCTTCCTCGCCGGTCCTACCGACGCTACCAACAAGCTGTGGGGCGCGCTGCAGAAGCTGCAGAAGGCCGAGCGCGCCAAGGGCGGCGTGCTGGACATGGAGACCGAAGTCGTCAGCAGCCTGA
>OHAP01001278.1_pt1 | contig 16376 bp, 8 predicted proteins | sample 1577171 | NCBI WGS metagenome assembly OHAP01 (sample SAMEA3541489, study PRJEB24748) | human gut metagenome | biome: human gut; feature: human-associated habitat; material: faeces | place: China | collected 2012 | reverse complement strand
TTGAATAAATCTGCTGCAACCTGTAAACGTAAACCGTCACTTTGGTCTTTTAGATCACTAAAGAAGTAACCCACTTTGTCGTTCAAGGCGAACGCTTTGATTTGAGAACGTTTTTCTCCGAACCCACGCCAAGCATTGTATACAGAGAACGCAGGCATCATCGTAATCATAATTGACTGAATACTACGCATAGCACGGGCCAAGTCAAGTAACGCGTTATTCGGTGTTACCACGTTATCCATAAACAAGGCTTCGTTTGCTCGGTCGTTATCTAGCGATACTTTAACAAACTGCTTATCCCCGTTTTTGTTGGTACGGGTGATTAAGTACCCTTTCGCTTCGCCAAAGTTAGGGTCTGTTGTGGTTACGACTCTAATGTTGAATTTCTTGTTCATACCACCGTCGTAGATCGCTTTACCCACTTCATTTTGACCTACACGTTTAGCAGAGAGCGTGGCGAGTGCGTTCAAGTTATTGAGTGTACCAGAACCTGTCCAAGCACGACCCATTTGTTGACCTTGCCACTCAGCAGCCATAGCGTCGTTAATACGGTCTTCGATCTTACGACTTTCGTAAATGTATAACGTATCGCCTACCATATTTGATTTAGTCTTAATCTCTGACGCTTTACCCATAGTTGGAGTAAAGAATGGGTTTTCATTGATTTGACCTGTAATGTCAGAACCAAGATTATCGTATTGGTATTTGTAAAACTCTTTCGCTGTATCTACGTAAGTGTCTACTAACGGAGCTAAGAACCCGTCTACTTTTAATTTGTCGTAGCGTAGTTCATAGTTCTTGTTGGTATCTGCGAAGCCTTTATCTTTAGTAAAGCCAACGTCTTTAATGTAATCCAGCCAAGGTTTACCGTCGTAGGTTACGTCTAACTTGCCTTGCTCTACCGCTTTTGTGATTGCGTTGTATGCGTCAGCGTTAGTCATACCGTTGTGGCCACGCCAGTTCTTACGTTGTTTTAATGCGTCTTCGCGAGAAAGACCTTCTTCGTTAAGCAGAACGTTTTTGTTCTTGTCAAACGTTGCCAAGATTTCTTCATACTCTTTGACCTTCGCATACATTTGATTAAGTTTCTTCATCTGATACGGAGTATAGATGTTGGCCTGTTGATTAACAGGATCGTAACCGTACGCTGCGAGTTCTTCACGTAAACCGTTTTTGTGTTTCACGTTACCATGTTGGTCGGTGTAGTCGAAACCGTCTAGCATACGTTGGTATTTCTCACGGATCGCTTCGTTTGAAGAAAGCGCAGTGGTTGACTTAGTAATCGCAGACAACGCAGTAGTTACAACCATTACATCAGTGTCAATCGCTTGACGGTTTTTGCGAGTGTATAAGTCAGGTCTGCTTTTTGCTGCTTCACGCATTTTGTCGCTGAAAGCAAATACTTTCTTCTGGAACTGTTTTTGTTGGTGCGCTACGGCATTAACCGTTGTTTTGATCTTGTGCGCAAGCTCTGTGCTATAGCCACCAATTTGATAGCGGAGTATTGCGAGTCTGCAAGTGCTTCGAATAAACGCTCGCGCGGTGAAAGGTCACCTTTCACTTTTTGTTTCTGTGTTACCGTGGTATCAATCGAGTTAGGGTTGAAACCAGCAGGGTCAGCTATTTTACTCGCGTGTTTGTTTCCGGATAATTTATCCGCTAACGTTTCCAAGTGTGGGTTAACAGCGTCCTTGATTGTATCAATCGCAGATCTCAACGAGTAGTCAACGTCTAAGTTAACGCCTTCTTCTACGTTGTGTGCGATTTCGTTTAAGCGAGCCGTGACCGCAACAGACTCAGGTGCAGCGTGTTTAGCGATAGCTTCGTCTAAGCCTGCGAATAAGTCTTTCACCTGTTGGTTAGTCATCACCGGTTTACCGAGCAATTTACGTACAACGTTGCGAATACGCGTGAATAAGTTATCGGTAGCTTTCTCTGTTTGACTACGTAAATCTTCTGGTATAGTTACACCGTAACGGTCTTCTAACGCTTTCACGTTGTCCGTTTTTAATGCTGCGTTCAATTCAGCTAATGCTTCTTCAACCGCCATATCTTCATTTACAGATACTGCTTCGCCACGACTCGCACGTTCGAGTTGAATTTTCTCCGCAAGTTTTGCGATTGTGTCGTTTGACGCTGCTGTCTGTAAAATAGCACGTAAGTCAGTACCATATTTAGTATCTAACCCTAGGTGTGTCATTTCGTGCCAAGCGACGAAACCAACACGATCTTCCGCACTTAGTCCATTTTGTGAGTGAATACCGTCTGCGACAATATACACGTGTCCGGTAGCGTCGTCATAGAAACCTTCGATACCGTTTTTGAAGATGTAGTGCGACGCTTGTACAGAGTTAAAGTCTGCACGAGAAATAACGGTTACATTCTTAGCGTGTTGACCAAGCACTCTGCCTAAAGTACGTTTAACTTTATCTTTCGTTAAGCTAGTGTCTAGCTTAGAGAAGTCTGCTGTACTGAACTTAACTTTAGAAACACCGAATTTACCTTGTGTAGTAGGCGTAGTTTTGGCGAAATCTGATGTACTATTAGTGCTAGACTTCGATACTTTTTGCGTAGCGTTACCAGATTTAGGTGCGTCTTTGTTATCTAAGATATACACCATCGCTCCGTCAAGACTATCCACCGCAGAGTTGTAGAACGCAGTAGGTACGTTAATGCAACCAGCGGACATATAGTTGTCACTTGCTGTTGCAGAGTTGATCGCTTTAACACGCTCTGGTTTGTTCCATAAACGATGCATTGCGATAACGCCACCGTCTTTTTTAGTTACGTTGTCACCTGTTACGGTATCTGTTAAAGTCAATACGTCGTCGCCAAATACACGTTTATCACTCGCTTTAGTCGTGAGTGCTTTCTGAAGTTTGAAACGTCCACTCGGTGTTGAGTTAGCGACGTTATCATTAGACTTATTACGGCCGAAGATCGCATTTTGTGTATCGAGAACTTTACCGTTGCTGTCTACTACGTGGATCTTACCTTCATTTTTGTCTGCGACAACAAACACTTTACCGTTGTTATCGTGTGTGGCTTTAACCCAGTTGATCGTGTTACTTGCTTCTTGTGAAACACCTGCGATTTGTGGACCACTTTCATACGTAGCAAAGCCTGCTTGTGCGTGAGCGTCCTGTGGAATAGTCATCGCACTTACACTAACTACCGCTACAACCGCAGACAATAAAGCATTAAGACGTTTCAAGAAACGACCTAATAGAGACTTAACGTCAATACCTTTCTTCGCTTCTTCGTCGATAGCGAGAGATACTAAGTCACCGTCTGTTACTTTTGCCGTATCAGTAATCGGTTTACCGTCTGCGTCTTTAAGGTGCGGTAGAGCTTCAGTTAGTATACGCTCACGTTTACCTTCAAGGTATTTAACATTGAACGCATCGTCCACCGCTTTCTTATGAAACGCAGAAATATCTTCAACCAAGTCTGGGTTAGCGAGAAGCTCTGTTACTTTATCTTCAATCGCAGTTGATTTCTTAATATCGTTATAAACAACCTCTTGGTCTTTGTAGACTGGGTTGTCATTGAAGTCAAAACCAACTAAGTCAACTCTGCTACCTGCGAACGCTTGGTGTTTAGGATTACGAGAGTTAGGACGTAAGTAACCACGTTTAGCTGCTTCAAACGACGCAGTTGACGCAGTAGGGGAGTTCTTGAAAAACGCGTCGCGGATTTCTTCCGCTGTTTTTTCGTCCGCACCTTTTAATAACTCAAACGCCTTACGTTGGTTAGTGCGAAGGTCGTTGCCTTTGAACTCCTTAGTAAAACGTGATTCCGGTGCGACACGTTCTTTCTCGCTTGCTACCGCACTTTCAATCGCACGACGTTTAGCGTTTTCTTTCTCTACCTTACTATCTGCAACTGAAGGTTTTTGTTCAGTATTACCGGTCTTAGTAGCATCTGTTTTGCGTGAAGAATTAAGGTCAGACGCGCTAATCTTTGTTGTTTTGTTAGGTACAGAAGATTGTTCTGCGGTTTGTTCAGCAACCACAGTATCTCGTTTACTTGGCGAAATTCTACCATTAGTTAATTCCTCAACATTGTTATTGAAGTCTTCACGTTTCTTTTCAGCACTTCGCAAAATGCGTTCAGTTAGCTCAACATCTTGCTCATTGGTTAGTTTGTCGAGTAGCTTATTGTATGCTTCGTTAACGTTGTGAACACGACGCATTTTGTTTTGTGAGATTTTCTCGTGGATCGCAAACACGTCGTCAACAGTAGGCTTACCTTTGATAGACTTAATATCAGCAACGATAGCGTCAGCGATCTGTTCGCGTTCTGATTTTGTTTCTTCCCTGTGAGCTTTCTCGGCTGAGCCAATAATGTTTGTGAGTGACATCTTCACACCGTTTGGTAAAGATAAGTCAGCACTTTTTCCACCCCAGCCTTTTCTTCCTTTATGTTGGTTGGCCAGGTAAGACGCGTGTTTAAATAATTCCGCGTTTGTTTCAGCGTCGTCTAAATGCTCTGACATTGCACGTTGCATAGCTGAAACCATTTCAGCTTTAGAATTATACGTACCATTGTTAGCCTTTAAGAACTCGCGGGTATTCGCGTCTCTCTTGGCTTCTTCCCAAAACGCTTTTAGTCTATTCTTGGACGCAATGATTTCCTCGTCAGACATAAATGAAGGGTATGCCAGTCTTTCGCTAGGCGTTAGTGTTTCTCCCACGCTATCGCTTTTCGTGCGTTCGCGTACTCCGCTGTCTGTGCTTCCAGAGACTGTCTCTTGCGAAGGTTGATTACCTTGTTGGCTTCTTTCTTGCCCCAGTTCTCCTTGTTCTCGTCGTCCACCGACTGTTTCTCCGGTGCGTCCGTCAAGCCCAACTGGATCGCTTTCTGGCGTGTTATGGTTCTGTTGTTCAACAGGATTCTCAGTAACCCCCGTGTTGGACTCGCTATGTCCTGTGGTAGTGGTTTCGGTTTCAACTGGCGAAACTGGTTCGCTAGTTTGACCACTGTGTTCCGTTGTGCTGGTGTCAGAGACAACAGCTCCTTGTTCGATAGGCTGCCCGTTAACATCTTGCGAGCCATCTCGATTATCAGTTCTACTTTCATTTACCGTGTCCTGTGTTGTTGCAAACTCACCTGTGCCAGTCTGCCATTCACGGTAAGCCTTAGCAAACTCGTTACGGGTTACAGTCTGACCTTTCTCATTTTTAGTTTGTGTTGTGAACTCACTCTCAATGTCCGCTAAACGTTGAGATTGTTCAGGCGTTGGTTCACCGTTACCGATAGCACGTGTGATCGCATCGTACTCAGACATTAAAGACTCGCGAGTGTGTAGCGGGTCAAAGTCAGGTTCTTGTTGCTCACGTGCTTCTTCAAGCTGAGTATTAATATCGTCAGTCGTTGGTTCTGACTGTACTTCAGGTTGTTCAGCTTGCGGTTGTGTTTGTTCTTCCGCTTTAGATTCAGCTACTTGCTCTGCTGTTTCTGCGAGATTTTGCTCAGTCGCTTCCTCGACGGCTTCTTTCTTCGTGCTATTGCGTTTGTGTAATTTATTTAAGCCTTTACCAACACCTTGTAATGCACCTTCAACGGAGAACACACCCTGCACAAACGCTTGAGATAATCCGTCGTTCCACTCTTTTCCGTTGCCTACGTTCTCGACAATTTGAGACGCAACTTCTTCCCAACCTTCTGACGTGCTTTTCACACCTAACGCAGCACCACCAGCAGCTAATTTTCCGGCTAGTGACTTAACTGTCATACTACCCAATGCAGATCCTAAGTGACCTACCACACCGCCAGTTGCTTGTTCAGCAAGTGTCATTCCAACACCAGTTTTGAAACTTTTAGCAGCTTGCTCAGTTACTTTACCTTCGCCTGCTAATTTGTCTAAGAAGTTAAGATATTCTGCTGCTGACAAGTCAGTTACGTTAGCATCTTCACCGTGAATTTTCTTATATTCTTCGTCAGCTAAGTTCTGAATACCTTGAAGTTGTTGGTCAGTAACGTTACCACTATTAATAATCGCTAGGCCAACCATAGGGCTTGCGATCATCGCCGCTGTACCTGCTGCTAGTGTAGGTACGTTTTGTGCAGCGGAACGGAAAGCAGACCCAACGATATGTTTCCAACCGTCCACCGTAGCCATTGACTTAAGCACGTCTTCATCAAATTTCTCTGCCGCTTCTTTCTCACCTGCGATACGTGAAGGTGCTTTGTTGTAGTAATCAGCAGCTTGAATGTTTGACATTTTCTTAACTGTACCGTCAGGCATAACAACTTCTTCGCCTTCCGCGTCAGTACGGGAGATTACGTCTTTAGCTCGTGCTTTAGATAAAGCGTCAACTAATTCTGCACCTAGTTTGCGTTCTTCTTCAGTAGCACCAAATAAGGCCGTAGATCCAACGCCAGACAAGTCAATATCTTGGTCTCTAACCGCATTACCGATTTTTTGAATATAATCAATACCACCTGCTTTCTCTACGCGAGCGAGTAAGTCAGGGTTTTCTTTCACAAGCAGGTCTTTGTCTGAAGCATTAATCACATCCGCGTGACTAAGTGCGAGATTTTTAACACCTTCAATCGTGGCTTCTGTACTAACAACCCCACGTTTAGCACCTTCGACTGCTTGGTTAGTCCACGTGTTTTCTAAGTACGTGGTAGGAAGTTCTGACAACTCTTTTAGATGTTCTTGGTGTGCTTTCTTTTCGTCACCTTCCGGTAAGCGGTCGATGTATTTCTGATAGCCTTTGAACCACTCTTGTTGGAGTTCTCTGCGAGTGTTAGTATCTACCTTGTCAGCTTCCATTCGTTTGTTAAGGTCGCTGTAAGTAATGTTATTTCCGTAATCTGCGGAAATACCGTAATCACCCAAGTAAGATTTAAAGTCTCTCTTAGTTTCTTGTTGTGGTAATCCAGCTAATGGATCTTCTGAATTTTCCTGTGTTTCAGATACGACTTCGCCAGCAGGTTCTACTGCTGGCTGTTGTGTGGTTCCGAATAAGATGTCGTCGTATTTCGATTTGAATTGTGGTTTTTCCGTTCCACTCTCACCGAATAGGATCGTGTCGTATTTTCCCATAATTATACTTCTCTAATCATTCGTCTTAAAGGTTCGTCCAACTCAGTCGGGAGTTGAGCGCGTTTTTGTGCGGTGAAGTCAACGTCAAACTTATCTGGCCCTAAGAACATACCCATTTTCGCGATACGTTCTTTTTCTTCGTCTGTCCGTGTAGGGTTATTCGCCACGTGTTGTAAGAACGCACTTTCAGCTTGGTTCTCTGGAACGATTTGCGAACCGTCGTTTAACTGCGCTACTGCTTGCGGAACAAACGCAAGATCTTGGACACTATTGTCAACACCACGCTTGTTGTCGTTACTTTTTGGTTTGTCACCGGTGAAGTCGATGCTGTCTGAGTCTGCACCGGAGTTGCTTGCGAAGTCGACTTGTTCACCTGCATCGGTGCTTTCTGCTTTGGGCTTTCACCGCCTACTGGCATTTTATATTTGGCCAGGTCTACGTCTTCACCAAGATGTTTCGCTAAAGATTGAGCTACGTAGTCATTACTACGAGTGTGCTGTGCGTAAGGTGAACCTGGAAGACTTGCCCACGTACGGTTAGCTTTTTTCACTGCGGTATCGAAATCACCTTTTAAAATAGCGTCTAATGCACCAGATTGTTTAAGTAACGCAATCGCACCTAAATCTTGTGAACGTGGAGAGAAGTCGTTTAGACCGTGTTGTTTGGCTAAGCTGTTCCACGTGCGTTCTAAGAACTGATATGCACCGCTCGCTGACGACGTATTTTTCTTACCGTCAGTTTGTGTGAAACCCCAGCGTTTGAAATCTGGTTTGGAAAGATCTTTAATTTGGTTCTTCGCACTACCACCATATACGCGATAAGGGTCAGCACCTTTTGCCGTCCCTTCCGTGTCACGAATTAATCCTAAAAATGCTTGGACGTTTTTATTATCCAAGTAGCTTTCTAATTCTTTCGCCATTGTTAATTACTCACCTTACTTTTTATTAACTTGTTCTTGGTTGCTAATCATATCATAATCCGCATATTGTTTCACTACTTCATCCATATCTGTATCAGCAGGGAAAGTAATCATCTGTCCGTTTGCGAGATAGATTGTGTTTCCGCTACGAATGGCGTTAGCTGAGATATATTCGTGCGGAGTAGCGTTCTTAAACGCTTCAAAACTTTCACCCATTTTGTATGACTTAACCTGTGGATTAGCAGTCTTAGTAGTTGAGTTTGTACCGGTAGAATACTTACTTCTTGAACCATAGCGAGGATTTACTGGATTGCCATTTTGATCAGTGTAATATCCACCGCTCAAGTTATGTTGGTTTTGTGCCTGTGACAACACTTGTTGGTACTCAGAATAACCTTGTTTGATAAAGTCTGGGTCTGACGAGAGTTGTTGTTTTACCTCAACTGGGTCTAGCACTTCGCCACGCTGTCTAGCTTCTTCAACTAGTTCAGTTGTTCTAGCGTCTACAAGTTTGTCGAGATATGGTTCATATCCTTTTTCACCACCGTATGTAGACAACCAATCAGTAGACTCCATTCCTAAAGAACCTTTCTGCTTGCTGAACTGGTTAGCAGTAATGCCAGATTCCAGCTTAGTTTCACGCTCTTTCGCTTCCAACGGTTGTTGTTCAACATAAGATTGCGCTTTATTTGCTTTATATGCAGCAGTGTTTTCGTTGGCGTTCTGTGTTGCTCTAACTTGTGTAGCCTGTGACTCACCTAATTGTTGGATTGTCTCTGGGTTGCGTAGGTCAGCATTTTTCACAAAATTAATATCCGTCGCGGTAATCGCATCGTCGATCTTGCCACTGTCAGTAATGAAGTTGTAGGCTTCATTACGTGCGCCTTGACGCATTTGGTTTTGCAACGCGTAGTTGCCTGCTGCACGTTGTACATCCATTTGATTTTCAGCACTTGTCGCAGCGTCTGACTTCAATGCGAAGTTGTAGTTATCAATATAATCACGGTAAGCGTCTTGACGGCCTTGACGAAAACCGCTATTTACTACGTCACCGCGATAACCACCTTTAGTTGGAGCTACAATAAACATAATTTATCCTTTTACTACTGATGAAACATAACGCGGTGTCGTAGCTGAACCACGTGTGTATGCTGGCGTTGCTTCCACAATAGGAGCAGCGCGCGAAGAATTAGGTGAAGGGATCATACCACCAATCGTGTATGCCGCAGTACCTAATAATTGACTTAATGCAGCACCTGGGTCTGCGTTAAATCTACTAAACGCGGTGAGCGCACCGTCAATACCTGTAACAGCTTGTCCAGAAACACCACGTCCAGTCTGAATAAACGACAAGCGAACTTGCAACCATTTGTCTTCCATACGTTGTTCGCGAAGGTTTTCGTATTTGATCGCACTGTTCATCGCATTACCAACCAAGTTAGCTTCTCTAACAGCTAAGTCACGTAACGCTGTTTTTACCGCACCTGTGCAATATTGACTCGCACACATCAAGACTTCCCGGCGCTTACCTGTCATTTGCGCTCTGGCATTAACTACGAAACGACCACCCGTTGTGTCATACTGTGATCGGTATGGCTTAGCGAAGTAGTTGTCAATCTGTTTACCTAACGCAATTTCGTGTGGCTGGTACTGTGCTTTATAGTGGCCATACATTTCTTCTGCGAGTGACTGCTGTCTATTGGCCAGGTCATAAACTCGGTCAGCGATCTCTTTTTGTTGGTTATATTGTTTGAGTAGAATACGAGAGGACAGTTTACATAATTTAGAAAAGCCAGCTCCCTTCATTATTAGGATAGCTGGCTTTTGGGAAATGGCTTTTATTGTATGAATTTGATATACTTTTATATGTAGAAAAGTGATAGACGGTGGCTTTCATTCATTAGAGAGGAGTGATGCCTATGGGCAAGCATTCGAAATCTAGTAGAAAGGAGAGCCGTTTTGACAGCGTTTGAGGTTGTGCAAACCATTCTAGGCTTTAGTAGTTTTACTATTGCTCTTATTGGTTTATGCTACAAGCTCTTTAAAAACGATGACAAAAAATAATCCGTCCCCACTTTTGGCGAAGTAAGACGGATTATTTTCGTTTAAAACTAGCCACCGTCTTTTAAACGGATCTACGTGGAAGTTGAGTAGAAGTTCAACTTCCTTTTTCAGTTTTTATTTTAGCAAATTAGCTGAATTTCGTCAAATTGATAACACGTTATTGATTAGAGTTGTTAATAAAATATTAATCATGTACTGGTATGAGCATAGATAAGCAATAGTTTAGCTAAAGGAAATAGGTTCATCATTTTCGAATCCCAGTTTGCGTGTTAGTAATGATGTTTTTGTATATCTGAATCACTATTTTGAGAGGTGAATAAGACTATGAGTAAAGTTAAGGACTGTTTTGAAATAATAAAATATTTTTATGAAAAGGTAATGCGATACCGTAAAAATATTGCCATTGAGTCACTTGTCCCATATGATTGTAGATTATTTGAAAGTCCAAGCGAAGAATTTGAATGGCAATCAAAAAACATGTACTCTAACCTAATCAAGAATAAACTTTCTATTCAAAATAGAAGTGAAGAAAAGCAGGTAGTAACTTCGGTAGTACTTACTAATGTAACATTTGAGAAAGAGTATTTTGATTATATCCAATATGATGGTGGTTTCAGAAATGTTGACCAAAAGTATATCTTTCTTTTGCTAAATAATGGTAATCTTAAAGGTGAGTCACAAGAATATACTATAAAATTTTATGCTCAAGGAACTCAAGAGAACGGAAAGGAGTTACTCTTTCAGAGTGATATACCAGAGACGTCTATTAATTCAGGTGAAATAAAGGTTGCTGAAGCGATTAACTGTGAAAGAGAATTTAATAACTATTTTCATGAGCATATTGAAAAAACTCGTTTAGTCATTGAGGTTAGTTGCTATAGAAAAGTAATATATACAGATTCCATTGACTATATAAGAGATAGTAATAAGTTCATCAAGCCATTAGGTGGAGCTGAAAAACCATTTGATTCTGATAATATTATATTCAGAATTGATAAAGATTTTAGCTTTAGAAAGAGAATGACGCAAAAATGTCAAAAAGAATTAAATCTTGGGAATAATAGTCTTGAATTTTTTATTTTATCTGATGAATCTGGTAAATTAACATATTCTTATGAACTATATAGCGGGAAATATGTATTAAAAAATGAAACAACCGATAAAGAAATTAGTTTGAATATATTTGTTCCCCAATATAAAACAATTATTAGTACCTTCTATGGTAAGTTTTATTACAGTTTATTAAAAGAAAAGCTGAATCCTCAAGATACTTTTTCGAAAGATGTTATTCAATCGATATCATCCGATATAGTTTATGAGAAATACGAAAATAGTAATCAAATTACTTGGTAAATAATTTATCATATTCTTAGCCAATTCGTACCTTATTCAAGAATTGAGAACTTAGGAAAATCGCTAGATAATTTAAGAGTGGAAGTGTCTGATAACCTTAGTTCAAGTTTAAATAATATTGAATCCTCGATCTCGAATTTAGAAGACGCAATGAGTCAGTTAAGATTTGATTTAAAGGATTAGCTCATTTTTATAATGGCTTCTAGAACAGTAGTATTATATTAATTATATGTTCCACTGTACTTTTAATGTTTGACGAGCGAAAAAAGATATATGTAGTTCGTCTTGGTTTATAATAGTAATTTGTCGTGGATAGAATTTAACATATATCTATTTCAGTCAAGAAGTACGACTGGAATCGCGATTTAAAAGCTAAAAAATGACTAATTCAACGAAATAAAATACTCCTGAGTCTTTTCAGGAGCATACAAAAAAGGCTGAGAACTCATTCGGGGATTTACCTGAAAAACAGGAGGCAGCACCTCTACCTGAAGCGGATGAACCGCAACCTTTGAATGAGTCGTCACCGACTCAAACTCATTCTCAACCTTTATTTAATTTTACCAAAACCGAAGTGTCAGAGTCAATTTATAAGGCATGATAGAATGGGATAGCCAAGAATTATTAATATAGATAAAAAATGTAGAAGTTTCTTCTGCGTTTTCTTTTTTAGGCTCAAATACAGATATGATGTATTAATGTGTTTGAGAGACAACTTGAAGTGTGGTTAGCTATCTACTAAGGCCAAGGTTGTCAAGCTCTTCCTTATGTTTTCATTGCTTTCATGGTATAATCAAAGGGATATTATCTTGGAAATGGTGTTACAAGTATAAGTAACATCAATTTTAGAGATAGCAATTTGTAAACGAAATGGTAAATAGTAAAGGGAGACTCAAATGATTACGTCAGAAGAAATCAAAGCACGTCTGTGGAATGGAGCTACCGAGCTTCGTGGTTCAATGGACGCTAGCCGTTACAAGGACTACATGTTAGGACTTATGTTCTATAAATTCCTGAGTGACAAAACACTCAAAACCTTTGCGGAATTATCAGGACTTTCTACTGATGTAGATGTGTTTGAGGAATATCAAAAGGCCCACGAATTATACGGAAAAGATTTGGAAAAAATGATCAGTGATAATTTAGGGTATGTGGTAAAACCTAAGTACTTGTATCAAAAATGGCTAAATGACATGAATACAGGACAGTTTGAAGTTCAGACGGTTACTGAAAGTCTAGGCGAATTTGAACGTAGTGTCGTGTCAACAGACGAGACGGATGATTTTAATGGCCTTTTCTCAAGCTCAACTTTGGATTTGTCTGATACAGCTCTTGGTAGTGACTTGAATACACGAAGCAAGAACATCCAGGCACTTATTCGTCTTTTTGAAGACTTGGACATGGTTGCCCTCCAAAAGAGTGATATTTTAGGAGATGCCTATGAGTACTTGATTGGGCAGTTCGCTATGGAGTCCGGGAAAAAGGCTGGTGAATTCTACACCCCTCACCAGGTCAGTGAAGTCATGGCTCAGATAGTTGCGACAAATAAGTCTCTAGCCTCTATCTATGACCCAACTGTTGGTTCAGGCTCACTTCTTTTGACTGTAAAAAAACATTTATCTGAAGAGCAGCAGAAGGTACTTAGCTACTACGGACAAGAAAAAAACACGGCGACTTACAACTTGACACGTATGAACCTCTTACTTCATGGTGTACGTCCTGAAAAAATGAGTATTAAAAACGGTGATACCCTTGCACAAGACTGGCCAGAAGATCCAGAGCGTCCAGATGAAGGCGTACAGTTTGATGCAGTGGTTATGAACCCACCTTATTCGATTAAGAACTGGAACCGAGTCGGCTTAAAAGCTTCAGACCCACGTTTTGAAATTGTAAGTGTACTACCTCCAGATTCAAAAGGGGACTTTGCATTCCTTCTTCATGGGCTTTACCACCTATCAACCACCGGTACAATGGCTATTGTATTACCTCATGGAGTACTTTTCCGTGGAGGAGCAGAAGGCGAGATTCGCCAGAAACTCATTGAGAAAAATCAGATTGATACTGTCATTGGTCTGCCAAGCAATCTATTCTCTAATACAGGGATTCCAGTATGTATCATCATTTTGAAGAAGAATCGTGACTTAAATGAGCCTGTTCTCTTTATTGATGCTTCACATAACTTTATCAAAGTAGGGAAGCAAAATGTCCTTCAAGAAAAAGATATTGCTAAGATTGTAGATACATACAGTAATCGTACAGAAGAAGAAGGCTACAGTCACTTAGCGAGTCGAAAGGAACTCATCAGCAATGAGTTTAATATGAACATTCCTCGCTATGTGACAGCTATAGACAATGAGATTGCTCACGATGTTGATGCCCACTTATACGGAGGTATTCCAAAAGAGAATATTGAGAACTTGAAGATTCTTAAGCAATTAGTACCAGATGTTTTAGAACAAGCCTTCACTGAAAAACGTCCTGGCTATTTGGCTTTAAACCAAACGATTGATGCATTTTCAGATGAGGTATTATCTAGCACGGTCGTCCAAGAGACGATGACGCAAGTGAAAGAAACGGTTGAAGCATATCTGGATACCTATTGGACCCAGTTGCATGAGCTCGGTAAGGAACGTAGCTCTAGACAGCTTAAAGAATCCATGTTAGCGGATATTAAACATCAGCTATCAGCTTTTGAACAACTTGACAGTTATGATGGGTATCAGATGATTGCTGAGATTTGGGCCAATAGCCTTGAACATGACTCAGAGTTTATTGAACAGTTAGGCTTTTATCAAGCTGGTCGAACACGTGAGCCTAATATGGTAAAAAAAGGGAAGAAAAAAGAACCAGTTCAAGACGGTTGGAATGGGGTTGTCGTCCCAAATAGTCTTATTGCTAGCGAATTTTATGCCGAGGAGTTAGCTGAGATTGAGGCTTTCAAATCACGTATTGCAGAGATTGAAAGCGAAATGGGTGAGCTTGTAGAAAATGCTAAGGTAGAAGATAGTGATGAGTACAATGCTCTCTTTGACTCTCTTAAAAAGAATGAAGAGGGTGAAGCCCAAGACAGTTTTGAAGGCAAGTCGATTAAAGATAGTTTGAAGGAGGCTGAAAAAGGTTCTCCTGAATATGACCTTCTCAAGAAAGTCGATGACTTGACCAAAGAAAAATCAGCTGTCAATAAAAAGATTAAGACCAAAGAGCAAGAGTTGAAAGAATTAGTAGCTGATCGCATTCTTCAATTGACTGATGAAGAAGTCGATCAACTCCTTTACAAAAAATGGTTTGGTTCAGTTATTGAAAAAGTGGAAGACTTAGTGGAGTCACCGCTTAAGGCTGAGATTGCAGTAGTAGACGAACTGAACAAACGCTACTCTGAGACATTAGACACTCTAGATGATGAGATTGCCAAACTTGAAAAAGAACTTGAAGCAATGATGAAGGAATTGGTGGTGCTATAATGACGAATGGTAAATATGTGCCGAAAAGACGCTTCAAAGAGTTTGAAAGTGATGGTGAGTGGGAACAAAAATTACTATCAGAACTAGCAGAGGTAGAGGGGGGCGGTACACCTAGTACAGTTAATCCACAATATTGGGATGGAGATATTGATTGGTATACTCCAGCTGAAATAGGTGAAAGCGTATTTGTTGACCAAAGTAAACGTAAAATTACTGTTATGGGCTTAGACAAATCATCTGCTAAGATCCTACCAATTGGAACAGTATTATTTACCTCTAGAGCGGGTATTGGTAAAACAGCAATCCTAGCCAGGGAAGGTTGTACAAATCAAGGTTTTCAATCAATAGTCCCTAAAGAAGATTTATTAGCGTCATACTTCATATACTCACAAAGTAATAAACTAAAACAATATGGCGAGAGAATAGGATCTGGGTCAACTTTTGTAGAGGTATCTGGAAAGCAGATGTCCGAGATGCCTTTAATCGTACCGTCTATTTTTGAACAAAAACAAATCGGAAATTACTTCCAAACAATCGACTCACTTATTTCCCTCAATCAGCATAAACTTGATAAACTCAAAGATCTGAAAAAAGCCTATCTCACAGAAATGTTTCCAGCTGAAGGTGAGCGCATGCCAAAACGTCGTTTCCCAGGTTTTGAAGGTGAGTGGAGTACGAAAGAACTCCGAGAAATCACATCTCTGATAACGAAGGGAACAACTCCTCTAGATAAATCTGGAGAAGGTGAAGTAAACTTTATAAAAGTGGAAAATTTAGATGCTTCTAACGGGAAAATATTATCATGTTCTAAAATTTCTAGCGAAGAACATAATGGGTATTTAAAACGGTCACAACTTAATGAGAATGACATTTTATTTTCGATTGCTGGTACATTAGGTAGAATAGGTATAGTAGAATCTAGAATTTTACCAGCAAATACAAATCAGGCTCTTGCTATTATTAGAAATGAAAGATCTAATCTAAGGTATTTAGCAATAGCACTTAAGAGTGGGTCTGTTACTAATTTTATTCTCCGTAATCCAACAATTGGGGCACAGCCAAATTTATCTTTAGAACAAGTAGGAAGTTTAGAAATACCATTTCCTTCATTAGACGAACAGAAACAAATTGGCGAATTTTTCCATAAGCTTGATCAATCAATTTCGCTCCAGCAACAAAAGCTAGATAAACTAAACGATTTGAAAAAAGCCTATATGAATGAACTTTTTGTGTAACGTCAGCTCAAGTTTGATATAGAAAGGACATGTATGAGTAATACTCCCAAAAATGCTTCAGAAAAGGCATTTCAGGAAAATTTCGTAAAGGAATTAACGAAGTATAAGTGGCAAGCTCCTGATAAACTAAATGGAAATCTACATAAAGTCACTGTTCAAGATCTTATAAATGCTCAAGCTGGGCATTGCGTCGGTAGCGCTCACCGGCTCGGTGCTGCTGGTGCAGGGCAGCATCGACGTGCTGACCCTGTTTCTGTTCCTGATGGCGGCTTCCCGGATGTACGACC
>OHAP01001271.1_pt1 | contig 16455 bp, 15 predicted proteins | sample 1577171 | NCBI WGS metagenome assembly OHAP01 (sample SAMEA3541489, study PRJEB24748) | human gut metagenome | biome: human gut; feature: human-associated habitat; material: faeces | place: China | collected 2012 | reverse complement strand
TCTTTCGGAAGAACAAATTTGCAACTGCGCCGTAGTTCCATCACATAACGCTAATAGCATAAAAGTAAAATATTTATCAAAATTATCTGAAATCAATATCGGCGTTAATTTGCAAATTTTTCTGTAGAAAGAGAATGCCCCACTTCTTCCGTCGCATCGAAAAAACTTATATTTAGAACAATCCCCGCAAATCCGTCCAACTGAAAACAAAAGGCCCCAGACCACGCAGTTAAACAGCAATTTAACTGGCTATAAAAATCCACGTATTGAGATTCAAGCAAAATTCAATCTTTCCATGGTACCGTAGAAAGAAAGGAAAATTATTCCTACAATACCTATTGACATGATAGGAATTAAGGGGTATGATAAACGAAAGTCGAGGGAGGCGGGAGCATGAAGCGAAAATCATTTTCAATGGTAAAGAAAATAGCGGTACTGTCCATGGCGGCAATTCTGTTGATTGGATGTACCGGATGCGGAAGCAAAAAGAGTCATGTACGGACAATCACCAACGTCTCCTACGATCCGACAAGAGAATTTTATGAAGCATATAATCCTCTGTTTGAGAAATATTATAAGGAAAAAACGGGAAAAGAAGTGAATATTATTCAATCCCACGGAGGTTCCGGTGCACAGGCGCGTTCCGTTGTGGAAGGATGCAATGCTGATGTCGTTACACTGGCACTGGAGCATGATATCACACTGATCGAGCAGACCGGACTGATTGAAAAAGGCTGGGAACAGGAATTTGCCGATGACAGTTCCCCATACACTTCGACGATTGTTTTCCTCGTCCGGAAAGGCAATCCGAAACAGATCAGAGACTGGGACGATCTGGTGAACAAAAAGGTTGAGATCATCACCCCGGACCCAAAGAGCAGTGGTGGTGCCTGCTGGAACTTTTTAGCAGCACTTTCCTATATAAAGGAGCAGACCAGTGATGAGAATAAGCAGAAAGCATTTCTGCAGAAACTTTACTCGCAGGTTTCCGTCATGGATTCCGGAGCACGCGGTTCCACTACCACATTTGTGGAAAACCAGAAAGGGGATGTGCTGATCGCGTGGGAAAATGAGGCAATTACCACGATGAAAAGTTATCCGGATGAATATGAGATGATTACGCCGAGTGTCAGTATTCTGGCACAGCCGAGTGTGGCGGTTGTGGATGACAATGCGGATGCCAACGGCACGCAGGAAGTCAGCAGGGAATATCTGAATTATCTGTACACGGATGATGCCCAGCGGCTGGCGGCAGAATATGGTTACCGTCCGAGCAATGAATCAATCCTGAAAGAATTTTCCGACCGTTTTGACCTGAATGTGAAATTATATACGATCAAAGATTACGGTGGCTGGAACGAAGCATATAAGAACTATTTTGACGATGGAGCAATGTTTGATGAAATCTACGGCAACGAATAAGACAAAAAAAGTACGTGTGATACCGGGGTATCACCTCACATTGGGAATTACAGTGACAGTGCTTTCCCTGATTGTGCTGATCCCGCTGGCATCTGTGATGGTTTCCGCATTAAAACTGCGTCCGGCAGAGTTCTGGTCCCTGATCACGAAGCCGACCGTGCGGCATGCATTTGCGACCAGCATCGGATGTTCGTTTATTGCGGCACTTATAAACAGTGTGTTCGGTGTGATCATTGCCTGGGTGCTTGTAAGATATGAGTTTCCGGGAAAACGTATCCTCGATGGCTGTATTGAGCTTCCGTTTGCACTGCCGACTTCGGTAGCAGGTATCACACTTTCCAAAATGTATTCCGAAAACGGAATCCTTGGGGCTCCGCTTGCAAAACTTGGCATCAAAGTATCCTACACACATCTGGGACTGCTCATTGCACTGGTGTTTGTCGGAATTCCGTTTGTCATCCGTGCCGTGCAGCCGGTACTCGAAAAACTTGACGGACAGTATGAAGAAGCGGCATTTATGCTTGGAGCCAACCGGTTTCAGACCTTCCGCAGAGTGCTTCTTCCGGAGATGATGCCCCCGGTTTTAACCGGATTTGGGCTTGCCTTTGCCAGAGGAATTGGTGAGTACGGAAGTGTCATTTACATATCCGGAAACAGTGCAAGGGAACATACGCAGGTGATCTCCTATGTGATCATGCAGAAGCTTGGATATATTGATTATGCGAGTGCCACGGCAATCGCGCTGGTAATGTTGATTTTGTCGTTTGTTTTACTGCTTGCTGTGAATATTGTACAGATGAAACAGGCAGCCAGAACCAACAATGTGTAAGTGCAACAGGGAACCAACCAATTCGTTTTAAGGAAGGGAGTTCGTTTTTATGGAACAAAAGAAAAGTACGAAATACATCTTAATAGCCATCAGCGTTCTTTTCATATTTGTTATGCTGATTCTTCCCCTGTTTTCGATTCTCTTCAGTGCATTGAAAGAAGGATTTGCTTTTTACATACAGGCGATCACAACCGAATATGTGCGTTCGGCTCTTTTGGTCACATTGCTTGCAACCGTGATCGCGGTAGTTGTCAATACGTTTTTTGGAATCGTGGCGGCATGGCTTTTAACGAAGTTTTCCTTCCGTGGGAAACAGGTGCTTGCCACGCTGATCGATATCCCGTTTTCAATCTCTCCCGTCATTGTAGGTCTTGCCTTTTTGATGACCTTCGGACGGCTCGGCTGGACGTATCCGGCAATCCGGGCGATCAACCAGTTTTTCGGAACAAACATCCGCGTTACGTTTGCGTTACCGGGTGTGGTGCTTGCCACAATTTTTGTCACTTTCCCGTTTGTATCGCGTGAGATCATCCCGATCTTAAATGCACAGGGAAAGGATGAGGAAGAGGCGGCGGCGCTTATGGGGGCAAACGGATTTACCATTTTCCGGAAAATTACCCTTCCGCAGATGAAATGGGGACTGATCTATGGTATCATTTTATGTACGGCGCGTGCGTTAGGCGAGTTTGGAGCAGTCAATGCACTGTCCAAGACAAGAGGACAGACCTTTACGCTTCCTCTCGAGATTGATGCCTTATATATGTCGGGGACAGATACTTCCATCACCTCCGCGTTTGTGGTATCTTCCATTCTGGTCATTATTGCGGTGATCGTGCTGATACTTAGAAACATTTTTGAATATAGAAGTAAAAACAGTAAAGGCATACAGTAAGGAGTCAGGCTATGTACGTGGAAATGAGAGATATTTGTAAAAATTACGGAAACTTCCGGGCTTCCGACCATGTCAGCTTTGACATTGAAAAAGGAAAATTAGTCGCACTGCTTGGACCTTCCGGAAGCGGAAAGACCACACTGCTTCGCATGATCGCGGGGCTTGAGACACCAAACAGCGGCGATATCTATATTGACGGGCAGCGTGTCAACGATGTGCCGGCGGCAAAACGAGGCATCGGTTTTGTATTTCAGAACTATGCATTGTTCCGTTATATGACCGTCTACGACAACGTAGCTTTTGGTCTCGAACTTGCCAAGGTGCCGAAAAAAGAAATCAAAAAGCGCGTGACCGAACTGTTGGAACTGACCGGATTAAGCGGAATGGAAAAGCGTTATCCGAACCAGTTGTCCGGCGGGCAGCGTCAGCGGGTGGCATTTGCCCGCGCATTGGCACCGAATCCGCAGGTACTTCTTCTCGATGAGCCGTTTGCGGCAATCGATGCAAAAGTCCGCACCGAACTTCGCAACTGGCTTCGCGAGATGGTTGTAAAGCTTGGCATTACAAGCATTTTTGTCACCCATGATCAGGATGAAGCCGTCGAGGTGGCCGATGAGATTATCATCACAAACCATGGACATATCGAGCAGATGGGAACGCCGATGGAAATTTATAAATCACCGGACACCCCGTTCGTGGCACAGTTTATCGGCCGTTCCTCGATCGTAGAGCATTATGAGCGTCTGCTTGGATTTGATCCGGTCGAGGGGGCGACCCACGCAGTTATCCGTCCGGAATTTGTCCGCATGTCCAGAAGCGAGCCACCGCAGCACATGAGTGCCGCCGAGCGTGGAATCGTAAAAGATGTGATATTCCGGGGAAATCATCTGGATGTTGTCGTTGATGTGGGAGGTATCCCGATCGTCACCGAGCGCTCACTTGAAAAAGATCCGGTAGAGATCGGTGAAAAAGTGTATGTCTTAATCTACCGGCTTTACATATTTGATGAAAACCAGACCTATCTCGTAGAAAATAGAGAGATGCAGGAAGGCGAGGTCTTCTACATTTAATCACAAGGAAGGATTACTTATGAAAATCGAGGGGAAAAAAATACTCCATACGGATGTCCTCATCATCGGCGGCGGCACAGCAGGCTGCTACGCGGCAATGACCATCCGTGAACAATCCGATTATTCCATAATCATAGCAGAAAAAGCCAACATCAAGCGCAGCGGCTGTCTGGCAGCCGGAGTCAACGCGCTCAATGCCTATATCACCAAAGGTCATGTTCCGCAGGATTACGTGGACTACGCCACAAAAGATGCCGACGGCATCGTCCGGCCGGATCTGCTTTTGACCATGTCCGAAGGACTCAACCGTGTGACCGCCAAAATGGAACAGCTTGGTCTGGTCATCTTAAAAGACGAAAACGGCGAGTATGTGGCAAGAGGAAACCGCAATATCAAGATCAACGGCGAAAACTTCAAGCCGCTTCTTGCAGATGCTGTCAGCAAATTAGACGATGTGACCGTCATCAACCAGTTAAACATTACAGATTATCTGGTAAATAATCATAAGATCGAAGGAGCCGTCGGTTTTTCCATTGCAGACGGTACGGCCTACGAGATCCGCGCAAAGAAAGTGCTGATTGCAACCGGAGGAGCCGCAGGACTTTACCGTCCGAACAATCCTGGCTTTTCCCGTCACAAAATGTGGTATCCGCCGTTTAACACCGGAGCCGGATATGCCATGGGAATTGAAGCCGGAGCCGAGATGACCACATTTGAGATGCGCTTTATCGCCCTGCGCTGTAAAGATACGATCGCTCCGACCGGAACGATTGCACAGGGTGTCGGAGCAAAGCAGATCAACGCACACGGAGAAGTGTATGAGACAAAATACGGTCTGACTACTTCCCAGCGTGTGTACGGAACTGTTGAAGAAAACGTAAAAGGACGCGGACCATGTTATCTTCGCACCGAAGGCATCTCCGCAGAGCAGGATGAATCGCTCTTAAAAGCATACTTAAACATGGCGCCGGGACAGACACTTAAGTGGGTGGAATCCGGGAAAAATCCAAGCGAACAGAACGTGGAAATCGAGGGAACCGAGCCGTACATCGTAGGTGGTCATACCGCCAGCGGTTACTGGGTAGACACCGAACGAGAGACAACGATCCACGGACTCTATGCTGCCGGAGATGTGGCAGGCGGCTGTCCACAGAAATATGTAACCGGCGCACTGGTGGAGGGCGAGATCGCAGCCCATTCCATCGTGCAGAAATTAAACGAAGAACAGGTGGCAGATACGGCGGCTTCTGATGAAGAAGCGGTTCTTGAAAATAAAATTGCCGAGTATGATGCATTTCTCACAAAGCAGGACCCGGCATTTACCGTTGAGGAACTCGAGGAAGCCATGCAGAAAGTCATGGACCAGTATGCAGGCGGAATCGGAACCCATTACCAGTTCAACGAAAAGCAGCTTGCCATGGCGGAAGAAAAAATAAAGAAACTGCAGATCCTTGCAAAAGGACTTGCGGCAGCCGATATGCATGAGCTGATGTTTATCTATGAGCTGAAAGAACGCCTGACCGTGTGCCTGACTGTGATCGCACATCTGCGTGCACGCAAGGAGACACGCTGGCACAGTTTCGCGGAGAATCTGGATTATCCGGAGAAGAGTGATGCATGGCTCTGCTATGTAAACTCGAAAAAGAACGGGGACCAGATTACGATGATCCGCAGAGATCTGGTGAAAGGAGGAGAAACCTATGAGCATCGCGATTGATTCCATGAAATGCAGGGCATGTGGAAAATGTCTGGATGTCTGTCCGGGAAGCCTGATCGTGCGCGGCGAAGACAAAAAAGCCGTGATCCGGTATCCGAAGGACTGCTGGGGATGTGCCTCCTGTATCAAGGAGTGTCCGTTTGAGGCAATTTCCTATTACCTGGGTGCCGACATCGGCGGCATGGGAAGCCAGATGACCGTTCATACGGAAGGAGATCTGTTACACTGGCGAATTAAAAAAACAGATGGTACAATAGAAACAATTGTTGTGAATAAAAAGGATTCGAATAAATATTAAGGAGGAAGATCATGAGTCAATTATCTCATCTTGATGCGCTCGAAGCGGAAGCAATTTATATTATCCGCGAGGTAGCAGCAGAGTGTGAAAAACCAGTAATGCTTTATTCCATAGGAAAGGACAGTTCGGTAATGCTTCATCTTGCCATGAAAGCATTTTATCCGGAGAAGCCGCCATTCCCATTTTTACATGTGAACACGACATGGAAATTCAAGGAAATGATTCAGTTCCGTGATGAGACGGCAAAGAAACTTGGGATTAACATGATCGAGTATATCAACGAGGACGGTGTAAAGCGTGGCATCAATCCGTTTGATTACGGCAGCCAGTACACCGACATCATGAAGACACAGGCATTAAAACAGGCGTTGAATAAATACGGATTTACTGCAGCATTCGGCGGCGGACGTCGTGATGAGGAAAAATCCCGTGCAAAAGAGAGAATTTTCTCTTTCCGTAATGAGAATCATGCATGGGACCCGAAGAACCAGAGACCGGAGATGTGGAAACTTTATAACTCCAAGATCAACAAGGGTGAGAGTATTCGTGTGTTCCCGATTTCCAACTGGACGGAGACGGATATCTGGGAGTACATAAAGAGAGAAAATATCGATATCGTGCCGCTGTATTTTGCAGCAAAGCGTCCGGTGATTGAGCGTGACGGACAGATTATCATGGTGGATGATGATCGTCTGAAACTTCGTCCGGGTGAGAAAATTGAATACAAGAATGTGCGTTTCCGTACCTTGGGATGCTATCCACTGACCGGTGGAATCGAATCCAACGCAACCACATTAGATGAGATTATTGACGAGACCTTGAGTGCTGTAGAGTCTGAGCGGACCACCCGTGTCATTGACAACGAGGCAGCCGGCAGCATGGAACGAAGAAAGAGGGAGGGTTATTTCTAAAATGAGCGGATTATTGAAATTTATTACCTGCGGTAGTGTAGACGATGGAAAGTCCACACTGATCGGACATATTTTATACGATTCCAAACTGCTTTACGCAGATCAGGAAAAAGCACTGGAACTGGATTCTAAAGTAGGAAGCCGCGGCGGTGCGATTGACTATTCCCTTCTTTTGGATGGACTGATGGCAGAGCGTGAGCAGGGTATCACCATTGATGTGGCATACCGTTATTTTACCACCGAAAAGAGAAGTTTTATCGTTGCAGATACACCAGGACATGAGGAGTACACCAGAAACATGGCAGTCGGTGCTTCCTTTGCAGATCTGGCAGTTATTCTTGTGGATGCCAAGCAGGGCGTGCTTGTACAGACCAGAAGACATGCCAGAATCTGTGCACTGATGGGAATCCGTTACTTTGTATTTGCTGTAAATAAGATGGATCTTGTCGATTACAGTGAGGAGCGTTTCAAGGAGATCGTTGACCAAATTCAGGAACTTTCCAAGGAACTGCATTTAGCAAGTGTCAAGATCATTCCGGTATCTGCAACCGAGGGTGACAATGTCACCACCCATTCCGACAATATGCCATGGTACACGCAGGAGCCACTGCTTGCTTACTTAGAGAATATTGATGTGAGCGAAAAGAAGCAGGAAGAAGGCTTCTATATGCCGGTACAGCGTGTCTGCCGTCCGGATCACACGTTCCGTGGTTTCCAGGGACAGATCGAGAGTGGCGCTGTATCGGTCGGTGATACAATCGTGACTCTGCCAAGCAATGAGCATGCAAAAGTAAAGAGCATTTTAGTCGGAGATAAAGATGCACAGACTGCAGATGCAGGCCGTCCAGTTACCATCCAGCTTGACAAGGAAGTGGATGTATCCCGCGGATGTGTTCTCGCAAAAGATACGAAGCTTCCGGTCAGCAAGAAATTTACCGCAACAATCCTCTGGATGGACGATGAGGAACTGACCGTCGGCAAAGATTATCTCGTAAAACTCGGTACACGTACGATTCCGGGTATCTTAAAGAATATCCAATACAAGATTGATGTCAACACCGGTGAATTTATTCCGGTTGGCCGCCTGCGCAAGAACGAGATTGCGGTCTGCGATCTGGTATTGCAGGAAGAGATCGTCATTGATGCTTTTGCAAAGCATAAGACATTGGGAGAACTGATCCTGATCGACCGTATTTCCAACATGACCTCCGCATGTGGTGTTGTGGAAAATCCAACGCTCGATGAGACGAAAGACTTAAAATGCGCATTTGCCCACGGAAATCTCAAGGCAAACGGAGATATCTTCGAGGAATATTACTATGACCTTGAGGCGATGAACGTCTTTAAGGTACAGCCTTCCGATAAAACTTACACGATCGGTGATGTGATTCCGGTCAAGGGTGAGACGTATCAGTATCCGGACAGCTTTGATGTGGTTGTTCTGCGTGAGCAGGTAGCGGTATCCATCCGTGACCAGAAGGTTACTGCAATTATTCCGCTTGCTGACTTTGCATACAACGATGTGCCTGTCGTCAACGGCCGTGGATTTGCAGTTCATGTAACAAGTGCCGCAGATGTGGATGCGTTCAAGAAGGAGCTTTCCGCAGAGGGCAGTGAGATTTCTGAGAACTTCTTTAATAAGTGGGTTGATTTTGAGACTTACCGCCGCATCGTATTTAAGGATGAGCACTGGACAGAATAGTAATTTTATTATGAGAATGGAATCCCTGCTGGTTTTCACCAGCGGGGATTTTTTTGCTGGAAAAATAAGTGGAAATAAAAGGTTGACAATAGGGTATGATTGCGGTATATTAACTATAACATATTAAACCTATTAGATAACTATGAATTAGGGGAAATGAAATGGGATTCAACACAGAACTACTACATGGTACAAAAACCGGAGATCCGGTGACCGGAGCCACACTTACCCCGGTGTACCAGTCCAGTGCTTTCTTTCAGCCATCGGCAGAGCAGCATGAGAAGCTGTTTCACAACAAAGCTGCTGGATATTCTTACACAAGAATCAATAACCCGACCATCGCAGCATTTGAAGAACGCATGACGGTTCTGGAAAAAGGTGTGGCATCCGTTGCCTGTGCATCCGGCATGGCGGCAATTACCAATGCCCTTCTGAATATCGTAGGAAGTGGTGATGAGATCATCACAAGCACCAGCCTGTATGGAGGAACGATTGATCTTTACCACGATCTGGAAGCGTTTGGGATTACAACAATTTTTGCAGATACGAATGATCTGGAAGATCTCGAATCCAAGATCACGGATAAGACGAGAGTCATCTTCGCGGAGACGATTGGAAATCCAAAGCTGGATGTGACCGACATTCCGGCACTTGCAGGGATCGCAAAGCGGCACAATCTTCCGCTCATGATCGATAATACGGTAGCTACCGCGTTTCTCGTTCGTCCGCTCGAACTTGGCGCAGACATCGTGATCAATTCCACATCCAAATACATCAACGGCAACAGCAGTGCCATCAGTGGTGTGATCACCGATGCGGGAAGATTCAAATGGGATCTGGAGCGGTATCCGGGCATGAAAGACTATAAAAAGTTTGCAAAATTTGCCTTTACTGCAAAACTGAGAAACGGATTGTTCCGCAACATGGGAGCCTGTATGGCGCCGCAGACTGCATACTATAATCTGCTTGGTATGGAGACACTGGGGCTTCGTATGGAGCGGGCGTGTGACAACGCAATGCAGCTTGCGGCTTATCTGGAAACCATTCCGGGAATCAGCGTAAACTATCCGGGACTTGCATCGAGTCCGTGGAACGGTGTGGCAAAGCAGTTGCTGGATGGAAGATTTGGAGCAATTTTAACCATTCGCGTGGGAAGCAAGGAACGCGCTTTTGCAATCATGAATGCGCTGACGATTCCACAGATCGTATCCAATATCGGAGATACCAAGACACTGATCGTGCATCCGGAATCCACACTGGCGGCACACTCAACCGAGCAGGAAAAGATTGACGCTGCCGTATTTGATGATATGATAAGAATAAGTGTCGGTATTGAGGATATCGAAGATCTGAAGCAGGATTTTACAGCAGCAATCCAAAATACCGCCGGATAAACAAAGAAAAATACACAAGGTTTAAAGGAGAGAGTAATGGCTGTTGATTATGCTACATTGAAAAAAGGCGGATTTATGCGCCAGAAACAAAAAAATAATTTTTCCCTGCGGCTGGCTGTGGTAGGTGGAAATCTTACAGCAGAGAATTTACAGATTATCGCAAAGGTTGCAGAAAAATACGGAGACGGACACGTACATCTGACTTCCCGTCAGAGTGTGGAAATCCCATTTATCAAACTTGACGATGTAGAAGAGGTTAAGGAAGTGCTGGCAACCGGGGGATGTAAGCCGGGCGTGTGTGGACCGCGTGTCCGTACGATTACAGCCTGTCAGGGATCGGCGGTATGCCCTAGTGGAAATATTGACAGTTATGATATTGCAAAAAAACTGGATGAGCGTTATTTTGCAAGAGAACTTCCGCATAAGTTTAAATTTGGTGTAACCGGATGCCAGAACAACTGCTTAAAGGCAGAAGAAAATGATGTCGGAATCAAGGGTGCATCCATTGTGGAATGGGAGGAAGCAGCCTGCATCAACTGTGGGATCTGTGAGAAGACCTGCCGCGTGGATGCAATCAGCACCGTGGACGGAAAAATCGTTCTCAATGAGGAAAAATGTAACAACTGCGGACGCTGTGTAAAGGCCTGTCCGACCGATGCATGGAAAGCGACACCTGCATTTGAGGTATCTTTCGGTGGACTGTTTGGAAACCGCGTATACAAGGGCGAGAATTATCTTCCGCTTGTGACATCCGAGGAACAGTTATTCCGCATTACCGATGCGGCAATCCAGTTCTTTGATGACAATGCCAATCCAGGAGAGCGTTTCCGCATGACACTCGAGAGAGTGGGACTTGATAAATTTGAAGAGAAGATAAAGGAGGCATACAATGGCTGATTTTACAATTGATGAAACTGTAGATATTACGGATGTGGTCTGCCCGATGACGTTTGTCAAGGCAAAGGTGGCCATGGAAGAGTTAGAGATCGGACAGGTGCTTTCCGTACATATGAATGATGGAGAGCCGGTGCAGAACGTACCGAGAAGTTTCAAGGAAGAGGGACAGCAGGTATTAAAGCTGATCGACAATGAGGATGGAACTTATGACCTTATTGTAAAGAAACTCGAAGAGTAGACAAGAGAGGTTAAGCGCATGGCAGCAAGAGTAAGTAAAGATAATTTTGAAGCGGAGGTTTTGCAGGCTTCTATACCGGTACTGGTGGAGTTTTATTCCGATTCCTGCATTCCGTGCAAACAGATGTCACCGATTCTTGGCGATATCGAAGATGATTATGAGGATCGCTTAAAAGTGGTCAAAGTCAATGCAAATTTTGACGGGGAACTGGCAGAACAGTATTCCGTTATGGTTTCTCCGACCATCCTGTTTTTCAAAGATGGAAAGGAAGCAGAGCGTGTGCGCGGTCTGATTAAGAAGCCGGAACTGGAAGAAATTGTGAAAAAATATATTTAGGAGGAGTTACCGATGAAAGTAACAATCGCAGGAAACGTAAAAGACATCAAAGAGGGAACCACGCTGGCACAGCTCGTTGTTGACGAGAAGGTTGAAAATCCGGAATATGTGACCGTTACCGTAAACGATGATTTCGTAGAAAATCACGATCTTGCAAACGTAACATTAAAGGAAAATGATGTAGTTGAATTCTTATACTTCATGGGAGGAGGAAGCTTCTAATGGCATTTACCAATGAACAGATGGAGCGTTACAGCCGTCACATCATCCTGCAGGAGGTTGGTGTTAAGGGTCAGAAAAAGCTCCTGAACGGAAAAGTTTTGATTATCGGTGCAGGTGGACTTGGTGCACCGGCAGCAATGTATCTTGCTGCAGCCGGTGTGGGAACCATCGGTATTGTAGACGCAGACGAAGTAGATTTATCGAACTTACAGCGTCAGATCATTCATGGAACCGCAGATGTAGGAAAAGCAAAAGTAAAATCTGCAAAAGAAACCATGAATGCAATGAACCCGGATGTAACGGTAAATACATACCGTGAGTTTGTTACTTCTGAAAATATTATGGATTTGATCAAGGATTATGATTTTATCATCGACGGAACTGACAATTTCCCGGCAAAATTCTTAATCAACGATGCCTGTGTTATGGCAAAGAAACCATTTTCCCATGCAGGAATTATCCGTTTTAAGGGTCAGCTCATGACCTATGTTCCGGGAGAAGGACCATGCTATCGTTGTGTATTCAAGAATCCACCACCAAAGGATGCAGTTCCGACCTGTAAGCAGGCAGGTGTCATCGGCGCAATGGGCGGTGTCATCGGATCCTTACAGGCGATGGAAGCCATCAAATATCTGATCGGTGTGGGCGATCTCTTAACCGGAAAGCTTCTGACTTTTGATGCGTTAAAGATGGAATTCCACACGATCAAACTGCCAAAGGCAGATCATAAGTGTGCCATCTGTGGCGATCATCCGACCATCACAGAACTGATTGATTACGAGCAGATCGAGTGCCCGGATCACTGAGGTATCGCGTAAGCGATATCTCCTACGCAAATCGCCTCTGCGAAGCGGACTTTTATATGCGAACTGCTCCACATGAGGTATCGCGTAAGCGATATCTCCTACGCAAATCGCCTCTGCGAAGCAGACTTTATATGCGATTTGCTCCTTGAAAAGGAGGAAAATTTTATGCTTACCATGAAAAAAGCAGACTATGAAAAAATCTTAGCTCATGCGAAGGAAAACCTTCCGGAAGAGGCATGTGGTCTGATTGCAGGCACCAAAGACGGTGACAAAAAGATCATCGAGAAGGTGTACCTTCTGGAGAATGTGGATCACACCAATGAGCATTTTTCCATGAACCCGAAGGATCAGCTTGCCGCAGTTAAAGATATGCGCACAAACCATCTGGTACCGCTTGGCAACTGGCATTCCCATCCGGAATCGCCGTCACGCCCGTCCGAGGAAGATAAGCGTCTGGCGTATGATCCGACGGTCAATTACCTGATTCTTTCCCTGATGGATATGGATCAGCCGGTGCTTAAAGCTTTTGACATTGACAAAGAGAAAAATGTGACGATTGAAGAACTGGTTATTCAGTAAAGGGTATCCGTCTGCGGATAGATTTTCTATCTGTGGTATCTCGCGTAAGCGATATCTCCTACGCAGCTTAGAAATTGTCCAATAGAAATGCTGCCTGTACCATATTGTTGTCAGGCAGCATTTTTCGGTAGTATGGTGCAAAGATTATCTTTTTACATGATCAGTAACAAAAATGCCAGACCGTAATAAGTCACAACAGCCACAAGGTCATTGACGGTTGTAATGAGTGGACCGGATGCAACCGCAGGATCAATTTTTATCTTATGAAAAAACATGGGAATCACAGTACCTACGAGGCTTGAGATCACCATTGCCACGAGAAGCGAGATGCCGACGCAGCCAGAGATGCCAAATGCTCCGATCCAGGTGTATCCCTTAAACAGGTGGATGTAGATGCCAAGCAGTGCAAGTGCCATAATACCAAGGATTCCACCATTTAAAAGACCGATTTTCATTTCTTTTACCAGTAAGAAAAGTTTTTGTTTTCCGGTGAGTGTTTTATCCATCAGGACGCGGATGGTAACTGCCAGAGACTGGGTACCAACGTTCCCGGCCATGTCAAGCACAAGAGACTGGAAACAGATTACAATCGGAAGCACAGCCACAACATGTTCAAAGACACCTACAACAGAGGAAACGATCATCCCGAGGAACAGCAGGATGATGAGCCATGGGAGACGTTTTTTCATGCTTTGTACAGTGGTTTCTTTGAGATCTTCTTCGGCGGTGAGACCGGCCAGTTTTGCGTAGTCTTCCCCCATCTCATTGTCAACCATCTCTACGATATCTTCGGATGTAATAACACCGAGCATATGACCGTCCTGCGACAGGACAGGAATGGAATCTTCCGAATAATCCATGATTTTTTCCATGCAGTCATCAATTTTTTCGTGATCGGTTACCGATGGATAGGAGCGGACGATAATATCGTCAAGCACATCATGTTTTCTTGCAATAATAAGATCTTTCAGATCAATAGCACCGGCAAATTTCAAAGATTCATCCAGTACATAAATGGTTGAAATATTGTCATTGGTCCCGGCCTGACGGACCAGTTCGCTCATTGCCTGACGGACGGAAAGTCCCTTTGGAATGCAGATGTAGTTGGTTGTCATGCAGCTTCCGATTTCGTCATCGTCATAGGAAAGCAGCATTTTTACATCTTTTATGGCTGCTTTGTCCAGGTTTTCCACGATTTCATATTTCTTTTTATCGTCGAGTGTTTCGAGGACGTCAACGGCATCATCGGAATCCATCAGGGAAACTACTTTGGCGGCATCTTTGACGGAGAGTTCGGAAAAGTAGATTTGCGGTTCATCCAGATATGCGAAGATTTCCGCAATCTTCTGTGGCTCCAGAAGCGTATAAATACGTTTCCTTTCTTTTGGAGTCATAACCGTAAGCATATCGGCAATGTCGTTTTCGTGATAATTAGATAAGCATTTTAAGATTTCATGGTCATTTTGTTTGCTTCGGATCAGCTTTGTAAGCTCTAAATATTTCTTGTTCATATGAATTCTCCTTTCCTTGTGTGTGCAGTCATCATGTGCAACAAAAGCTACATCATGCTGCGGATATGCACAATAGAAAAGGGCTCAGGTATACAGTTTTATATATTCAGGCACAAAAAAAGCACCTACCAGTGCTTTAAACATCATGAATCGGCAAAATTCATTTTCCAGTGAAAACGATAATTTTGCCAGTGAAAAAAGCATCGGCATTCAAATGTCTACTTCGCCCAAAACTATCGCTACTGTCCATGAATTTCACCTCCATTACTCAGATTTTTATGATTGTGGATTTAAATCCTTGGTTATGGTAGCATTTGTAAATGGATTTTTCAACCCAAAATCACGTAAAATTTTTGTAAAAGGAGCATATTTTGTTATTATTGGAGAAAAGAAAATAGCGCATTGTATAGGGGTATGGTAAAATAGGAAAGAATAAAAATGCCATTATTTATGAAATAGATTTTTTTGAAAATCAGGAGGAATAACATGTACGATTTAGTCATTATAGGAAGCGGTCCGGCAGGTCTTTCGGCAGCTGTTTACGCAAAGCGCGCCTGTCTGGATGTGGTTGTTTTAGAGAAAGAGCCGATGGGTGGCGGACAGATGATTTATACGCAGGAAGTTGATAATTATCTGGGACTGCCGGAAACCAATGGGTTTGATCTGGCGCAGAAATTTGAGCAGCATGCAAAAGCACTGGAGGTTCCGTTCATCAGCGATGAAGTGGATAACGTAGAAAAAAATACAGACGGAACGTGGAAAATCACCGGTGCTTCCGGAACTGTTTATGAGACAAAAACAGTACTGCTGGCAACCGGAGCCGGACACCGGAAACTCGGGGTGCCGGGAGAAGAAACACTGGCAGGAGCCGGGGTGTCTTACTGTGCAACCTGTGATGGAGCTTTTTTCCGTAACAAGACAGTGGCGGTTGTCGGCGGTGGAGATGTGGCACTGGAAGATGCCTTGTATCTGGCAGCCGGATGTGAAAAAGTGTATCTGATTCACCGCAGACAGGAACTGCGTGGCACGAAGGTACTGCAGGAACAGGTGGCAAATGAGCCGAAGATCACCTTCCTGCCGGATACCGTGGTGAAAGAAATCTGTGGGGAGCAGATGGTCGATCATCTGGTAATCGCAAACACCGGAACAGGAGAAGAAAAAGAACTGCCGGTCAGCGGTATCTTTATCGCAGTTGGTATGAATCCGCAGACCGATGCGGTGGTTTCTGTGCTGGATTTAGATCATGGCTATGTGCGTGCCGGAGAAGACGGGGTGACGGAGCAGCCGGGGCTTTTTGTGGCAGGAGATGTCCGCACTAAGAAGCTGCGTCAGATTGTGACCGCGGTGGCGGATGGTGCCAACAGTGTGACAAGTATTGTAGAGTATCTCAAAACTTTATAAATTGCTGGTTAACTGCGGGGCTGGGAGCCTTTGGGTTTGGCAAATGGGACGGATTTGCGGGGGAGTTGTTTTAGATATAAGGTTTCTCTATGCGACGGAAGAAGGGGGACATTCTCTTTCTACAGAAAAATTTACAAGTCAGCGCCGATGTTGATTTCAGGTTGGTTTGGCAAAGGTTTTACTTTTATGCTATTAACGTTACATGATGGAACTACGGCGCAGTTGTAAAT
>OHAP01001238.1_pt1 | contig 16721 bp, 7 predicted proteins | sample 1577171 | NCBI WGS metagenome assembly OHAP01 (sample SAMEA3541489, study PRJEB24748) | human gut metagenome | biome: human gut; feature: human-associated habitat; material: faeces | place: China | collected 2012 | reverse complement strand
CTAACTCCGTGCCAGCAGCCGCGGTAATACGGAGGGTGCAAGCGTTAATCGGAATCACTGGGCGTAAAGCGCACGTAGGCGGCTTGGTAAGTCAGGGGTGAAATCCCACAGCCCAACTGTGGAACTGCCTTTGATACTGCCAGGCTTGAGTACCGGAGAGGGTGGCGGAATTCCAGGTGTAGGAGTGAAATCCGTAGATATCTGGAGGAACACCGGTGGCGAAGGCGGCCACCTGGACGGTAACTGACGCTGAGGTGCGAAAGCGTGGGTAGCAAACAGGATTAGATACCCTGGTAGTCCACGCTGTAAACGATGGGTGCTGGGTGCTGGGATGTATGTCTCGGTGCCGTAGCTAACGCGATAAGCACCCCGCCTGGGGAGTACGGTCGCAAGGCTGAAACTCAAAGAAATTGACGGGGGCCCGCACAAGCGGTGGAGTATGTGGTTTAATTCGATGCAACGCGAAGAACCTTACCCAGGCTTGACATCTAGGGAACCCTTCGGAAATGAAGGGGTGCCCTTCGGGGAGCCCTAAGACAGGTGCTGCATGGCTGTCGTCAGCTCGTGCCGTGAGGTGTTGGGTTAAGTCCCGCAACGAGCGCAACCCCTATCTTCAGTTGCCAGCAGGTAAGGCTGGGCACTCTGGAGAGACCGCCCCGGTCAACGGGGAGGAAGGTGGGGACGACGTCAAGTCATCATGGCCCTTACGCCTGGGGCTACACACGTACTACAATGGCGCGCACAAAGGGTAGCGAGACCGCGAGGTGGAGCCAATCCCAAAAAACGCGTCCCAGTCCGGATTGGAGTCTGCAACTCGACTCCATGAAGTCGGAATCGCTAGTAATTCGAGATCAGCATGCTCGGGTGAATGCGTTCCCGGGCCTTGTACACACCGCCCGTCACACCACGAAAGTCGGTTTTACCCGAAGCCGGTGAGCTAACTCGCAAGAGAAGCAGCCGTCTACGGTAGGGCCGATGATTGGGGTGAAGTCGTAACAAGGTAGCCGTAGGGGAACCTGCGGCTGGATCACCTCCTTTATAGGAAAAATTCCCAACTCGCTCTTCACTTGCAAGGAACAAGGGCTTAACGCCATGCTCTTTGAGAAGAAAACGTCAGGGGCCTGTAGCTCAGGTGGCTAGAGCGCACGCCTGATAAGCGTGAGGTCGAAAGTTCAAGTCTTTCCAGGCCCACCACTTATCAGGGGGTATAGCTCAGCTGGGAGAGCATCTGCTTTGCACGCAGAGGGTCGACGGTTCGATTCCGCCTACCTCCACCACAAGCTTGCTGACGTACAGTCCATGATTGGTCATTGACGCGAAGATTTCGCGGCAGTCATCCAGGCATGGCCTGGTCGCACCGGTCGGAAACACCGGCGGGTGCTGCTCATTTACAATTGAATAGGGGAATGGGAAGGGAATAGTAAAGTTCTTGAGAAATAAGATATCAAGGGCAACAGGTGAATGCCTTGGCGCTGAGAGGCGATGAAAGACGCGGTAAGCTGCGATAAGCATCGGGGAGGAGCTAAACATCCTACGATCCGATGATTTCTGAATGGGGAAACCCGATGGGAGTCATGTCCCATCATCCTGAGCTGAATATATAGGCCCAGAGAAGCCAACCCGGGGAAGTGAAACATCTCAGTACCCGGAGGAAGAGAAATCAAACGAGACTCCCAAAGTAGCGGCGAGCGAAATGGGAAGAGCCCAAACCGAGTGGTTTCGACCATTCGGGGTTGTAGGGCCGGCATACGCGATTCTGGAGTAGGCAGAGGAAGTGAGCTGGAAAGCTCCGCCACAGCGGGTGATAGCCCCGTACTCGAAACCGAAAAGGACGCAGCCGGTACCTGAGTACTGCGAGGCACGTGGAACCTCGTGGGAATCTAGGGGGACCATCCTCTAAGGCTAAGTACTCCTCAGCGACCGATAGTGAACTAGTACCGTGAGGGAAAGGTGAAAAGAACCCCTGTTAGGGGAGTGAAATAGAATCTGAAACCTGTTGCCTACAAGCTGCGAGAGCTGCTTCGGCAGTGATCGCGTGCCTTTTGTATAATGAGTCAGCGAGTTACTCTACCGTGCGAGGTTAAGCGAAAGCGTAGCCGTAGTGAAAGCGAGGCTTAATAGGCCGACTAGTACGTTGGAGTAGACCCGAAACCGGGTGATCTATCCATGAGCAGGTTGAAGCAAGGGTAAAGCCTTGTGGAGGACCGAACCGTCAACGGCTGAAAACGTTCCGGATGACTTGTGGATAGGGGTGAAAGGTCAATCAAACCCGGTGATAGCTGGTTCTCCCCGAAATATATTGAGGTATAGCCTCGGGAATTGATTAGCGGAGGTAAAGCACTGACAGAGCTAGGGGTCCTACCAGATTACCAAACTCTATCAAACTCAGAATGCCGCTTAATTGTATCCCGGGAGTCAGACGGCGGGTGCGAAGGTTCGTCGTCAAAAGGGAAACAGCCCAGACCAACAGCTAAGGTCTCCAAATCCATGCTCAGTGGTGAAGGTAGTGGAACCGTTTAGACAGCCAGGACGTTGGCTTAGAAGCAGCCATCGTTTAAAGAAAGCGTAATAGCTCACTGGTCTAATGGCTCTGCGCCGAAAATGTAACGGGGCTAAGCATGGTACCGAAGCTTTGGCAATCTCCTTTGGGGATTGGGTAGGGGAGCGTTCGCTGCGGGCTGAAGGTGTATCGGAAGGTATGCTGGACTGCAGTGAAGTGATTATGCTGACATGAGTAACGATAAAATATGTGAAAAACATATTCGCCGAAAACCCGAGGTTTCCTGGGTAAAGGTAATCTTCCCAGGGTTAGTCGGATCCTAAGGTGAGGGTGAAAGCCGTAACCGATGGAAAACAGGTTAATATTCCTGTACTTGTTGTGTAGCGCGATGGAGGGACGCAGGAAGATAGGCGGGCCGGGTGTTGGATATCCCGGTGCAAGCGTGTAGGAATATCCGGTAGGCAAATCCGCCGGACGAATCTGAGACGCGAGTCCGTGGGCGCAAGCCCTGAAGCCGTTGAGTCTATGCTGCCTAGAAAAGCTCCTAAGTTTATCCACAGCAATCCGTACCGCAAACCAACTCAGGTGGGTGGGATGAACAATCCAAGGCGCTCGAGAGAACTCTGGCCAAGGAACTCGGCAAAATAACCCCGTAACTTCGGAAGAAGGGGTGCTCTCTAGGGTGACATGTTTAACATATGAAGCCCCGGGGAGCCGCAGTGAATTGGTGGTGGCGACTGTTTACTAAAAACATAGGTCTGTGCGAAGTCCTAAAGACGACGTATACGGACTGACGCCTGCCCGGTGCTGGAAGGTTAAAAGGAGGGGTCAGCGCAAGCAAAGCTCCGAATTGAAGCCCCAGTAAACGGCGGCCGTAACTATAACGGTCCTAAGGTAGCGAAATTCCTTGTCGGGTAAGTTCCGACCTGCACGAATGGCGTAACGATCTCCACACTGTCTCGGCCAGAGACTCGGTGAAATTGCAGTCGCGGTGAAAATTCCGTGTACCCGCAGAAAGACGGAAAGACCCTGTGCACCTTTACTATAGCTTGACATTGGATTTTGGGCCTGCATGTGTAGGATAGGTGGGAGGCTGTGAACCCTGTACGCCAGTATGGGGGGAGCCATCCTTGAAATACCACCCTTGCATGTTTAAGATCCTAACTTCTTCCGGTTATCCCGGAGAAAGACAGTGTCTGGCGGGTAGTTTGACTGGGGCGGTCGCCTCCTAAAGTGTAACGGAGGCATGCAAAGGTTCCCTCAGCCTGATCGGAAACCAGGCGCTGAGTGCAAACGCATAAGGGAGCTTGACTGTAAGAGAGACATCTCGAACAGGAACGAAAGTTGGCGTTAGTGATCCGGTGGTCCCGAATGGAAGGGCCATCGCTCATTGGATAAAAGGTACGCCGGGGATAACAGGCTGATCGCATCCAAGAGTTCACATCGACGATGCGGTTTGGCACCTCGATGTCGGCTCATCACATCCTGGGGCTGAAGCAGGTCCCAAGGGTACGGCTGTTCGCCGTTTAAAGTGGTACGCGAGCTGGGTTTAAAACGTCGTGAGACAGTTTGGTCCCTATCTTCTGTGGGCGAAGGAGAATTGAGAGGGCCTGTCCCTAGTACGAGAGGACCGGGATGGACGCACCCCTGGTGATCCTGTTGTCGCGCCAGCGGCATAGCAGGGTAGCTATGTGCGGAAGGGATAACCGCTGAAAGCATCTAAGCGGGAAGCCTGCCTCAAGATAAGTTCTCCCCTCGAAAGAGCTGAAGGGCCCGGGTAGACTACCCGGTCGATAGGCTGGAGGTGTAAGCGCGGCGACGTGCTCAGCTGACCAGTACTAATAGCCCGAGCGGCTTATTTTTCAAAAACTTTCCCCTTCCCAACCCCCTATCAATTAATATCACATAGAGATTTGTCTTGGTGTTCATGGAGGAGAGGGTACACCCGATCCCATTCCGAACTCGGCAGTTAAGCTCTCCATCGTCGATGATACTGCGCACTCTTACGTGGGAAAGTAGAACAACGCCAAGACTTTATTTCCAAAGGGCCGTCCTATCCAGGACGGCCCTTTGTTTTGCCCGAAGCCCATCCCCATCACAGGCAACCCCTCCCCAAGCCCCAGGCTAGGCGCAAGCCCCTCCTGCTCTTTCTCCCTCCCCCCTCCCTTCGGGTTTCCTCCACCCAGCTTCTTTTTCCTACGGTACCCGCCCGGTTCGCTCCTTAATCGGCTTATTCGCTTCCTCTCCACCTTTTGCATTCACGTAAGCAGAGGCCCGGAAAACCTCTGAGCAAGGCGGAGAGATGTCCTTATAGAGATGCATAGCTCTCATGCCGTTTCCATGAAGAAAGGACGGGAAAAGGGTAGGGACGTTCTCGGTAACTCCTCCCCTGCTACGTAAAGCCTGAGCCGTATAAAAAAGAGGGGGAAGGAAAAGCTCCTTCCTCCTCTTGGGGGGACGTCCAACGGCTAATGCCGTTTCTTTTTTATGGTGTGCCGCTTGGGCATCATCTTGGGCGGGGCGAGAACTTTCACTTCGCCTTCAAGGGAAAGGGCCTTTTCAGTCAGGCCAAAGGGAGCCCAGTTGGCCGGGACAAGGCTCAGTCGTTCAAAATTTCGCCCTGTTGCATAGATTACCGGGATATCCCCGGAAGAAGAGCCCGCCAGAAGCAGTGTTGCATTGCTCTCAGAGGGAATGGCGGGATCGGTTGCCGGAAGTTCGGTCGGTTGGTTGTCGGCGGTTTGCTGCACTGCCTGCTCGCTTGGAGCCATCGGTTGTGTAGCGTTCCCGGTTATGGGTTGCGTCGCATTCCCGGTGAGGTGTGGCGTAGGTACGTCAGCGGCTGTCGGCTGTACGGGGCTGTCGCTTATGTCCGAAGGGTGCGCCCCCGGGGCGTAGATCCCTGTATTGTCGGCAAACAGGGGCTCTTCCTGCAATCTGTCGTTGGTACGCAAAAAGTTCAGGAAATCGCTTCCGGTCAGGCCCACGAGTGCGATCATCGGGGAACCGTCCCCCGCCGTCAGCAGGCTGACTGGCACAGTGCCGCCGTGGATGCCGATGTAGGTTGTCTTGGCTCCAGCGGGCATTTCGCCCCATACGGCTTCTTCCTTTTTATCTCCGCCCTTGTCGGCGACAGGCGTCGGAGCGGCCCACACGGGACCGTTCGCCAGCGCGAACGCGGCGAGGAGAAGCAGAGCGAACCGCTTGGGAGTATGGAAGATTCCGTTCATGTCGAACACATATGACCGTATCAGCCGGAGGTCAAGCGCTTCCTGCAACGCACTACAGGAATGCGCCCGCCCCCCATCGCGCAACATGGCGGCGAGAGGGAATAATTTCTCCTCCCGCCTGTAAAAACACTATTTTTTCATTGCGCTTCTGACTTCGGCAACGCGGGCGGGAATGTCGGGAGCGCTGACGAATTCGGAAACGATGGCGCAACAGCGGGCGCCGTGCGCGATGACGTCCGCAATGTTGTGGCGCTTGATGCCTCCGATGGCGACGAAAGGCAGGGTGATGTTGGCAACCACCCAATCAAGATAATCGAGGGTTACAGCGGCGCAAACGTCCTTTTTGGTCTGCGTCGGGTAAATGGGGCCGACCCCGATATAGTCCGCACCGGAGGCCACGGCCGCGCGGGCCTGATCAGGGGTATGGGTGGACAGGCCGATGATCATGTCCGGGCCAACGAGACGGCGCACGGCCTCGACGGGGAGATCCTCTTGGCCGACGTGCACGCCGTCGGCTTCGCAGAGGACAGCGATGTCGACATGGTCATTCACGATGAAGCAGGCACCAGCCTCGCGGGTCAGGCGGCGCAGCTCCAGGCACTCTTTGAGCATCTGTCCGGCCTTTTTTTCTTTTTCGCGGTACTGGAGGATCTTGATGCCGCTGTCGAGCAGGGCTTTGGCGACTTCAACCGCCGGACGCCCGAGAGACAGTTCGTCGTCGGTAAGAGCGTAGAGGTCGGTTTCGGGAGAGGTCCCGGGCAACAGTCTGGGCATGGCGCACCTCGTCAGTCGGCTTCTACGCCGACGAAGGAAAAAGTGTTGACGTTGAACAGGCCGCGGGCAGTCAGCTTGAGTTCCGGAATGACGGGAAGAGCCATGAAACTGAGGGTCATGAACGGTTCGACGTCTTCGGGGATACCGAGTTCCGCACGCGCGGCAACGAGCATATCGTGAAGGACGGCATTGACTTCCTGCGGATCGGCGGAGGTCATGAGGCCCGCGATGGGGAGGGGCAGACGCCGGATGGCCCCTCCGTGCACGGAGACGATGCCGCCGCCCATGTCCGCCAACTCACGGACGGCAAGCAGCATATCAGGGTCGTTGTCGCCCGCTACAACAATATTGTGGGAGTCATGGGAAATGGTCGTCGCTATGGCCCCTCCCGTGAGCCCATAGCCTTCCAGAATCCCGATGCCGAGTTTCCCCGTCCTCTTGTGCCGCTCAATGACCGCGATCTTGGTCAGGCCGGGATTCAGTGCGGACTGGAAGCATCCCGCGTCATCGGTCTTCACCTCGCGGACGAGGCTCTTCGTAACGAGGGAGGCGGGCTCAATGCCGATGACACGGGCTTTTCCGGTACGGACAGGCAAGGACAGGGCATCCTCGGCCAGCGGCTTGAGGTGGATGGAGTGGGAAGGCGCTCCCGCAGCCGCGTCATCCAGCGGGATGAGGACGCGTCCGTCTTCGGCGATCAGGCGTCCCGCCGTGAATACCTTGCGCACGCGGAATGCCTTGAGGTCGTCCACAAGGATGAAATCGGCATCCCTGCCGGGGGCGATGGCTCCCTTGTTGCGCAGCCCGAAGCACTCCGCGGCGTTGAGCGTGCACATGGTGATGGCCTGTACCGGATCCATCCCCATGCCTACCGCGAGGCGCAGATGGTTGTCCATGTGGCCGTCGGAAACGATATCCTCAATATGGCGGTCATCGCAGCAGAACGCGCAGCGCCGCGCGTTGCCGGGCGTAACGCCGGGCAGGAGCGTTCGGAGGTTCTTGGCGGCGGAGCCTTCGCGTATAAGGATGTAGCTGCCCCGGCGAAGGTTCTCGCGCATCTCCTCAAGCGTGGTGCACTCGTGGGTATTCGTAATGCCGGTGACGAGATAGGCGTCGAGATCCCGGCCAAGCAAGCCGGGGGCGTGTCCGTCCACAATTTTGCCGTGGGACGTACCGAGCTGGATTTTTGCCAGTACGTCGTAGTCGCCGGAGACGACGCCGGGGAAGTTCATCATTTCGCCGATACCGGTCACTTTGGGGTCGTCGATGAGCTCTTCCAGTTCTTCAGCGGAAAGGACCGCGCCGGAATCCTCGAACGGCGTCGCCGGAACACAGGAGGGGAGGGCGATAAAAATATTGAGCGGCAGGTGTCGCCCGTTTTCCAGCATGTACCGGATGCCTTCCAGTCCGTGGACGTTGGCGATTTCGTGCGGATCGGCCACGACGCTGGTGGTGCCGTGCGGGAGTACCAGCCCGGCGAAACGCGCGGGGCTCACCATGCTGGATTCGATATGGATGTGGGCGTCGATGAGGCCGGGCAGCAGGTAGGCTCCTCGCGCGTCAACGACTTTCACCGCCTCGGTATGCGAGAAGCCGAGGATTTTGCCTCCGCCCACGCTGACGTCCGTTTCCCGGATTTCGCCGGTCAGCACGTCCACCAGCTTCGCGTTGGTAATGAGAAGGTCGGCGGGGCTGCGCCCGCCCGCCGCCATATCCACAAGGTTTTTCAGATCGTCGATGTCGTACATGCAGGTCTCCGGCGTAGGAAACAGGGGCAAGGCGGAAGGGCGAAGAAGCGAGAGCGCTTTTCCGTGTTTCCCCCAAACGTCTTGCCCACTCCAAAGTGTGTTTTTTGAGGATGGGTCGCGTGTGAAAGGGTGACATACTTTCGGAAAAAAACGGAAAAAAGTCAAAAGGGTTGGGAGGAGAAGGGTGGGACGGCAGGGTATTTCCACTTTCAAATAGCGTGTTCCAAAGGCAACCTGCCTCAGAAAGAATCGTGAACGGGGACTCGATAGGCACAAAAAATTTTGGAAAGGGTGTGGCGGACTCTACGCGGGTAGATTTGGGGAAGGGGAAGCTTTCTTCAGAAAAGTTCTCCTTCCCCAATATTTCCAATCCGTTCAAAGTGAACCCATCCTAGAGAAAAGGGAGGACGCCTTTTCCAGAAAAGCTCCTCCCTTTTTATCAATTTTTTACTGCTCAAGGAGCGCCTTAGCGAAGTCATCCCCGTTGAAGGGGCGGAGGTCTTCCATTTTTTCGCCAAGGCCGACGTAGGTGATCGGGATACCGTACTGCATGGAAACGGCCACGGCGACGCCGCCCTTGGCGGTGCCGTCAAGCTTGGTCAGGATAAGTTCGTCGATACCTGCTGCTTCCTTGAATATTTTTGTCTGCTGGAGCGCGTTCTGACCGGTGGTGGCGTCTACAATAAGGATGCTGCGGTGCGGAGCGCCGGGATGCTTGCGGGCGATGACTTCCCGGATCTTGTGGAGCTCATCCATCAGGTTGCTCTTGGTGTGCAGACGTCCGGCGGTATCGATAAACAGAATATCGTATTGATCCCTGATGGCGACATCCATCGCCTCCCACGCCACGGCGGCGGGATCGGCGTCCTGCCCCTTGGAGTGGAAACCGGAACCCGTGCGTTCCGCCCAAATGCCGAGCTGTTCCACGGCGGCGGCCCGGAAGGTGTCGGCGGCGGCAAGGAGGACTTTTTTGCCCTGCATACGGGCGCGGTAGGCCAGCTTGGCGATGGTCGTGGTCTTGCCTACGCCGTTGACGCCGATGATCAGAACGACCTCGGGCGGGTTGACCGCGACGACGCGGCGCGGGATGCGGAAAATGTCTTCCAGCTCCGCGGCGAGGAGAGGGCGAAGTTCCTCGGGAGTGGTCGCGGAAGCGGCACGCGCGCGGGACTTGAGGCGTTTGCACAGCTCGGTCGCGGCTTCGACGCCCATGTCCGCCATAATGAAGAGTTCTTCCAATTCGTCCCAGAAGTCGGCGGACAGGTCGCCGTGGCTGGCGAAGAGGGTGGAGAGCCCTTTGCCGAGCTGTTCACGGGTCCGTTCCAGCCCTTGATGCAGCTTGAGGAAAATGCGGTTGCGTTCATCCTCTTCGTCCTCAAGATCGAGAGCAAGGGCGAGGCGGTACTGCAGTTCCGAACGGAAGTCCGCCACTTCTTCGTATTCCATGCGCGCGGCCCATGCGGCGAAGTCGGCGACGAAGGCATCGGCTTCGTTCTCCGGGGCTCCAAGGGCGGTCAAAAGGAAGCGGACACGCTCCCAGAGTTCGTCGCCCGTGCGTGCGTCGGGTCCGAGATCTTCCAGAGCGATGGACAGCCACACGGACAGGCGCGGTTCGGCTTCCCGGAGGGTAAGCAGCAGGGTATCGCGCCATCCGGAAGGTTCCTTCGGGGCGTCGGGCTGAGGGGCAGGTTGGGCGGCAGCCGCAGGTGCGGGAGCTTGCCCGTCCGGTTCAAGAGATTGTCCGGCAGCGAGCTGATCCATTTCCAGATCGGCCTGTTGCTGCTCTGCGGCTGCCGTTTCCGGCAGTTTTTCCACAACCTCCACAGGAGATTGTGGCGCGTCGGAAACGGAAGATTCTTCGTGAGATGCGCCGGCTTCCGTTTCCGCTGGCTGCGCGGCCAGTACTTCCTCCGCCGGAGCCTGTGGCGTTTCCGGAGTTTCAGCAGTTTTATTCGATGACCACAGCCGTTTGATACTTGAGAAGAAACCCATGCGTCTATCCTTAAAAAAGAGGTCTGCGGATGCAAGGCGGGAACGTTGAGCAACCGTACCATGCGACTATTTGCGTACTTGTGCCGTCCCGTCAAGCCCTGCTTTTCGGAGGGGGTAAACCACGTCGGCCTTGAGGGACGGTACAGGGATTTTGCCTTTTTGGCCCGTTTGAGAGGGGTGAGAATCACGAAGTTTAAATTTTTTTACAAAAAGGGTTGATCTCGGTTTAGAGTTATGAGAAAAGAAACGCGAACACTGGATTGTCCTGTGTTCGTCGATCAAGGAATTTTATTTAAGAAGGAAGGAATACACATGAAGCGCATCGTGACTCTGCTTCTTGCTGCCGGCCTCGTGCTCGGCGCTGCTGCTGGTTCTCAGGCTGCTGATATCAAGGCGAAGGGCAACTGGACGTTTTCTTGGCAGGTGGGTGACCAGACTTTTGCCAAGCATTCCGGCAAGGATAACTTCACCGCGAAACAGCGTCTGCGTACCCAGATCGACGTCATCGCTTCCGAATCCCTGAAGGGTGTTTTGTTCCTCGAAATGGGCGACCAGAACTGGGGTAAGTCCAATGACGGCGCTTCCCTCGGTACCGACGGCAAGATCGTCAAGGTCCGTTACAGCTACGTTGACTGGGTGATCCCCCAGACCGACGCCAAGGTCCGTATGGGTCTTCAGAACTTCAGCCTGCCCGGTTTTATCTCCAACAGCCCCATCCTCGGCGGCGGTTCCGCTGACGGTGCTGGTATCACCATCTCCGGCCAGTTCACCGAAAACGTGGGCGCCAGCCTCTTCTGGCTCCGTGCTGAGAACGACAATGCGGGTTCCAACAGCGTTAAGCAGTACAGCGACGCTATGGATTTTGTTGGCCTGACCGTGCCCATGACCTTCGACGGCGTGAAGGTGACCCCGTGGGGCATGTATGGCGCTATTGGCCGTGACAGCCTTAATAATGCTGGCAACGGTTCTGGGCAGAACGGTGCCACGATGGCTGAGCGTCTGATGCCTGTGGGTGCTACTGGTGCCGGTTATAACACGGTTGACCGCCATGGCAACGCCTGGTGGGTTGGCGTGGCTTCCGAACTGACCTACTTCGATCCTTTCCGTTTTGCTCTTGATGCCGCTTACGGTGGTGTGGATATGGGTTCCTACCGGAAGGACGGAAAGAACTTTGACGTCGAGCGTTCCGGTTGGTTCGCTTCCATCCTTGGCGAATACAAGATGGATTACTTCACCCCCGGTGTCCTGTTCTGGTACTCTTCCGGTGACGACAGCAATGCGTACAACGGATCCGAACGTATGCCGGTCGTTGAAGGTTCTTGGAGCGTTTCTTCCTACGGCTTCGATGACAACTTCGGTCGTGTTTCTTGTGATATGCTCGGCCTCTCCAATACTGGCACCATGGGTGTGTACCTCCAGGCGAAGGACATCTCCTTCATGGAAGACCTGACGCACATCTTCCGCGTCGGTTTTGTCAAGGGTACCAACAATACCGAAATGGTGCGTCATGGTGGAGCGACCCTCACGGGTGCGGATGGTCTGTACCTGACCACGGCTGACAAGGCTTGGGAAGTGAACTTCGACACCCAGTACAAGATCTACAAGGATCTGACCTTGGCCGTTGAAATCGGTTACATCAACCTCGACCTCGAAAAGGGCGTCTGGGGTAAGACGGTTGACAACAACAAGGAAAACATCGCCCGCGGCGCTGTGACCTTGCAGTACACCTTCTAATTGAAATCGGCTGACGCCGATTCCGGTTAGCTTTGATGAGGAGGGAGTTTCGGCTCCCTTCTCTTTTTATATTTGACGCGCTGCACGGGCTCTGGAGAGGATTTCTGACCGTGCAACGCGTGGATCCCAAAGCATACGGACTGGTTTTGTATCCTATTGCGCAAAAAGCACTTCTCCCCTTGACTCGGAAAGAACGCCGGGATTAGACTTCTGCGGTAGTGGAGCAATCTCCTTGCCGTAAGGGAGGGTGTTCCGTAACACTCACGTTTAGAGGGGGAATTGTATGCCTTCATGGATGTATTTTGTGTTGGCCCTGGCAGGGCTGCTGGCTGGGTATTGTGTGTATGGCGCCATTGTGGAAAAGGTGTTCGGGCCTGATCCCAACCGCCCCACGCCTGCCTGCAAAATGCCTGACGGTGTGGACTATGTGGAGATGAGCCCTACCAAGGTGTTTCTGATCCAGCTGCTGAACATTGCCGGTCTTGGCCCCGTCTTCGGGCCGATCCTTGGTGCCCTCTACGGTCCCATAGCTCTCCTGTGGGTCGTAATCGGATGCGTGTTCGCCGGTGCCGTACATGACTACTTCTCGGGGATGTTGTCCGTCCGCTATAACGGCAAGTCCGTGCCGGATATCGTCGGGTACAACCTCGGCGACCTCATCAAGAAGCTCATGCGCGTGTTCGCCGTCGTGCTGCTCATTCTGGTGGGCGTGGTCTTCGTGGCGGGGCCCGCTGGCCTGCTGTCCCAGTTGACCGGTATGCACAGTATGCTCTTTGTGGCGATCATCTTTGCGTACTACTTCCTTGCCACTATTCTGCCCGTGGACAAGATCATCGGCCGCGTCTATCCGTTCTTCGCTGTACTGCTGGTGTTCATGGCCGTTGGGCTGCTGGGCGCTCTGGCCTTCAAGGGGTACACCTTCTACAGCAACATCGAATGGACCATGCATAGCCCCTCCGGTCTGCCCGCCTGGCCGCTGGTGTTCATTACCATCGCCTGCGGCGCTTGCTCCGGCTTCCATGCCACGCAGTCTCCGCTGATGGCCCGGTGCATCAACAACGAAAAGCATGGCCGTAAGATCTTTTACGGTGCGATGATTGCGGAAGGCGTTATCGGGCTTATCTGGGTGACCCTCGGCATGTCCTTCTACTCCGATACGGCCGCTCTTGCCGCCGCCCTCGGCCCCAAGGGGAACGCCGCGCTGGTCGTGAACAACATCTCCGTGGAACTGCTTGGCGTGTTTGGTGGCGCCCTTGCCGTCCTCGGCGTTGTGGTGCTGCCCGTGACCTCCGGCGATACGGCCTTCCGTGCTGCCCGTTTGACCATTGCCGACGCCATCGGCTATGATCAGCGCCCGCACAAGAACCGCCTGATGATAGCCGTCCCGCTGTTTGTCGTGGGCGTCGCTTTGAACTTCATTCCCTTTGGGATGCTGTGGCGTTACTTCGGATTTGCCAACCAGGCCCTCGCCGCCATCATGTTGTGGGCTGCGGCCGCCTACTTGCTGCATCGCGGCAAGTTCCATTGGATTGCCTCCGTGCCCGCTTGCTTCATGACTGCCGTGAGCGCCGTGTATATCTGTTTTGAGAAGACGATGGGCTTCGGCATGTCCTACGAGCTGTCCAATATCGTGGGTATCGCCATAGCGCTGATTTGCTTCGCGCTGCTGTTGACCGCAGGCCGCAAGGTTCAGCCTACTGATGATCTGAGCGTTTGACCCGAAAAAGGGGCGCCCGGATTGGAGCGCCCCTTTTTTCGGTGGAAGGGGAGCTCCGATTTAAACATCGAAACGCCTTTTTTCCGCTTTCTCGGGCATGAGAAGCGATTGCCTTTTTATCTGTTCCAGTTATAGTCCGCCGACCCTCCTTGAGACAGTGTTTCAAGGAGGGTTGTCTTTCTCCTTTTTTCCTTTTTGAGGTCTTTCATGTCTACGAAGCGTCGAGCCTATCTCACTGAAATGAAAACGCAGCTTACTCTTGCCGTTCCAGCCCTTTTGGCGCAGATCGCCATGATTTCAATGGGGTTTGTGGATATGGTCATGACAGGCCGGGTGGGGGCGGTGGATATGGCGGCTGTGGCGCTGGCCGGATCGCTCTGGGTTCCGCTCGTCCTGTTCGGGCAGGGGCTGCTGCTCGCGGTTACGCCGTGCGTGGCGCAGCTTCGCGGGGCTGGGTCCATGCGGAGCGGCGAACACATGCAGGGTGTCGGGCACGTCATGCGGCAGGGTATCTGGATGGCGCTGTTCATTTCGGTTCCGCTCATCCTTATCGTGTATCTGATATCGTTCCATCTCGCCGATATGGGCGTTGAGGGGGCTCTCGGGCTCATGACGGGGCAGTACCTGCGGGCGATCATCTGGGGCGCTCCTGCCTACCTGCTGTTCGTGGCTTTGCGCTGCGGCATGGAGGGGATGGCGCTTATGCGTCCGGCCATGTTCGCGGGCTTTATGGGGCTGCTCATCAATATACCGTGCAACTATATCCTGATTTTCGGCAAGCTCGGTCTCCCGGCGCTCGGCGGGCCGGGTACGGGCGTCGCCACGGCGATCGTCTATTGGGTCATGTTCCTGACGATGGTGGTGTACGTGTGCCGGCATACCTACTTGCGGGAATTGATGACCTGGCGGGTATGGGAAATCCCCGTTTGGGCGACGCTCAAAAAGCTGGCGGGCATTGGTTTTCCCGGTGCGCTGGCCATGCTGTTTGAGGTGACGCTGTTCGCGGCGGTGGCGCTGCTCATCGCGCCGCTCGGGGCCATTCAGGTGGCGGGACATCAGGTCGCCCTGAATTTCAGTTCGTTGCTGTTCATGGTCCCTTTGTCCATCGGTACTGCGGCGACCATCCGCACGGGGTTTGCCCTCGGGCGCAAGTCGGTGGAGGCCGTCCGCGTGGCGAGCCGATCTTCGTGGCTTTTGGCCTGCATGGCGGCGTGTTTCACGGCGTTGGTGACCATCCTCTGGAGGCATCAGATCGCCGCCGTCTACAACAACGATCCGGTGGTGCTCGGGCTGGCGTCGCACTTGCTGCTGTTTGCCGCGACCTATCAGATTACGGATGCCGTGCAGGTGGTCAGCGTCGGTATTCTGCGTGGGTATAACGATACGCGGGCCATCCTGTGCGTGACGCTGATTTCCTACTGGGTGTTCGCCCTGCCTGTGGGGTATACGCTTGGCAGGACGCATTTGTGGGGCGATCCCCTTGGCCCGCAGGGGTTCTGGACGGCGTTCATTGTCGGCGTATCCATTGCAGCCGTCCTTCTGGTCATCAGGGTTCGCGTGTTGGAACGCCGGTTGCTCTCCGGATTTGATCGGATCAGGGTCATGGAAGGGTAAAAGAGATTGGGGAGGCCGCGCGGCGGGAGTTCGTTCCTGCGGAGGATTTGGCTAAGATGATAGCCCGTTGAAGGAATTCTTTAACGGGCTTTGTTTTTTGTAAAGCCTTCATGGGAGGTTCGATAAGGTCAAAATCTTTGAGAGGGGTGGGGAGGTTTGGAGTGGGCGGAGAGAACTTTCTCTAGAAAGTTCTCCCCGCCACCTCCAAGAATCTACTTCCCTCTCCTTTTTGCCCAATATTCTCGGACGGCCTTGTTGTGAGCGGCTAAATTGGTGCTGAACACATGGGAGCCGTCTTCCCCGCGCGCGACAAAATAGATGTAGTCGTGCTGCTCCGGGTTAGCGGCCGCTTTGAGGCAGGCGAGGCCCGGCGAGCAGATGGGGCCGGGCGGCAGGCCGGGATGCTTGTAGGTGTTGTAGGGGTTGCCCTCGTCGTCGAGATGTTTGCGCCGCAGATTGCCGTCGAACCCTTCCCCGAGCCCGTAGGCCGTGGTGGGATCGGCCTGGAGCAGCATGTTGAGCCGCAACCGGTTGGCGTATACCCCGGCGACGCGTGGCCTCTCGGAGGGTACGGCTGTTTCCCGTTCGACGATGGAGGCCAGCGTGACCAGACGCCGTACCTCGTCGCGCCCGGAAGGGCCCGGGCGCTTGCCGCCTGGCCAGAGCGGGGTGGTCCTGCGCCAGAAGTTGTCGATAAGCCGTCCGACGACCGATTTTGCGGTGGCTTCATTGAGTTCCAGCGGACGCATGATCAGATAAGTGTCCGGGAACAGGAAGCCTTCCGCGCTGTCGAACGGAATGCCCCAATGCCGCAGAAAGGCGGGGTCATGGACGAGCTTGTCGAAATCCTCGAAACGCACCATCTGCGCCTCTTCCAGCCGCTTGCCCACTTCCCACCAGGCGAGGCCTTCGGGGATTGTTACCCGGTCGAGCAGGGGGGAACCGTTGACCAGTTGATCGATGACCTGCTGCGGCGTCCAGCCCGTGTTGATCCGGAACCGTCCGGGTTTGAGCGCGTGGGGGATATCCCTGTAGTTCATCCAGCGGAGCAGGAGTATGAACTTGTCGGCATTGCGCACGGCCCCAAGGCGGACCAGCTCAGGCGTCAGGGTACGGAACGTCGTGCCGGGATTGACGGTCACTTCCACGTCCTGAGCGGGCGCGACGGCGGGATCGGTACCGGGGCTGTTCAGGAAGTCATAGGCCAGCCAACCGGCTCCGCCGCAAGCCAGCAGGACCAGCAGCATAAACCCGAGCAGGAAGCGCGGCCAGAGCCGTTTGGGTTTGGGCGTCTCGGGCGCGGAAGCGGGCAGAGGCGTTTCCGGCTTCTCTTCAGTCGGCTGCCAGTTCTCTGTTTCGGGGGATTGACTGTATCATTATCGGATAGGATGAACATCTCTCCCCGTTCCAGA
>OHAP01001231.1_pt1 | contig 16796 bp, 24 predicted proteins | sample 1577171 | NCBI WGS metagenome assembly OHAP01 (sample SAMEA3541489, study PRJEB24748) | human gut metagenome | biome: human gut; feature: human-associated habitat; material: faeces | place: China | collected 2012 | reverse complement strand
TTATGATTTCAAATCCTAAAGAGTGCGTTGGGACGCACCGAGCGCTTCAGCTACAGGAGTACGCAGCATAGAGCCTCCTCAGATTATATGTTATTTCTTGATTTTTGCCCGTATGAACTCGATAACCACCGGCAGGACCGAAACGATGATGATGCCGTAAATGACGACACTGAAATTGTTCTTTACGATCGGGATGTTGCCAAGGAAATACCCGGCGGAAACCAGCCCCACCACCCAGAGGATGGCCCCGGTGATGTTGAAAGACAGGAACTTGACCGGGGACATGAGCGCAATCCCAGCCACAAACGGCGCAAAGGTACGCACGATGGGAATGAACCGGGCCAGGATAATGGCCTTGCCGCCATGCCGTTCGTAAAACGCATGGGCCTTGAGCAAGTGCTCTTTGTTCAGAAACCGTGTCTCCCGGCTGAATATGCTCGGCCCCACGTGCCGCCCGATCTCATAGTTTACGGCATCCCCCAAAATCGCCGCCCCCAACAGGATAAGCATACACACCGGGTAACTGAGATGCCCGGCTCCGGCCACGGTCCCCGCCGCAAACAGCAGCGAGTCGCCCGGCAGGAAAGGCGTCACCACCAGACCGGTTTCACAGAACACGACGATAAACAGAAAAAGATACAGCAGCGCCCCATATTCCGCGACAAGTGCGAAAAGGTGCTGATCGATATGCAGAACAAACGAAATCGCCTGTTCAAAAAAAGAAAGGTCCGTCATGAAAAAGTCCTGATCACGCAAATACAGGTTTGAAACGGTTTGGAAAACAGCGCACAGGATACGGACAGACCTGTGGAGAATCAAGCCCTGATCGCCCCTTCAAACGTCCGTAATCCATTTGTCACAATCTCCCTTTACGGCCCGTCTGCGCACCTGACGCCGTAGGTGCCGCAAGCCGTCCCCAAAACCTTTTATTCCTCCAAAAGGAAAATGGCTTGACTTTAAACCGGGGACAAGCTATTGATTCCCCCTGTATTGGCCATCGGTCAATGCGCCAGCATAGCTCAGCTGGTAGAGCAACTGATTCGTAATAGACCGGCTTGTCAACCGGCGGGAAAGAAAAAGTCACCCTAAAAGTGACAAAAAAAGTTCTTTAAAACAGGCATTTGCCAGCGTAGCTCACTCGGCAGAGCAGCTGATTCGTAATCAGCAGGTACGGGGTTCGACTCCCCGCGCTGGCTCCATTCATTACAGGGGTTTAGGTGCTAAAATGGCACTTAGACCCCTGTTTTGCGTCCAAAGGTCATTTCTAGCCTATTTCGAGCCTGACGGCGAAACGGTTTTTCTAGCCCGTTTCGAGCCTTCCCTGGATTTCTACCCACGCGGGGTAGAAATATGACCGGGAACCGTTGCGGCCATGACCCGAAGCATCCAAATCTTTCCCCGGTCAAACCCATCAGGAAAGGCAAAGGCGGATTGCCGCGCATCCTCTCGCTGGCCGCAGAGCGGGCAAAGGCTTGGTACTACCATCCTAGAAAATGCAAATTGCTCCAGTCGCACCCACATCGGAAAACTCGTTCCGAGCGCCGGGAGGCTTGCCAGATCGTTATAGAAACAATCCTATCGCACCTTGACCTTGCTTCCCTCTGCCTTGGTACGCCGACCCTAGAGAATGGTTTCATCGACATAGACATGCGTACTATCGTCCGTGATTCCGGTATCAGCCAGCGCCGTTGTGAGCGGGCTATAGCTTTACTCAAAGAAGCGGGCTTTATGAGCGTGCAGCAGCCCCGCGCCATCAACGATCAGGGCGACTATGTGGGGCTTCGGGCAATTCGCGTTGTGACCATTCTCTTTTTTGAATTTTTGAACCTTGGGCCGATGCTCCAGAGAGAAAGAGCCAGAGCCAGCAGCAGACTACAGCGCAAGGCCATGAAAGCTAACCGCAAAGTAACGGACTTCATGCGCCGAATAACCAAGGGGCTTCGCAATGCCTTCACATTCAAGCCCCAACGCTCACGCGCAGACCAGGAAAAGCGCGAGGAAGCGGCGCTACGCTGGAACAGGGCTTGCGCGAAATACATGATTGCCAATCTCGCTCCAGACGAGTGCCGACGACGAACAAACGCGGAACTTGGATTGCCAGCCGACTATAGCCCCGGCGGATACGCATAACAGAGCTTGCGTGTCTGCCCGCATGGGGTTTTTCTGAATTTTTGGCCTATTCCGGCCCTGCCTACCCCTCCAAAATCGACTTTACCGACCTGGATTTCTCCATGAAGGGGATTTTCCGCTCGGTATGCCATGACCGGAAAAAATAAGTGTCGCATGGTTAGCCTGTAGGTGTCGCGCATAAAACCAAAAGACAAAAAAATTAAGAAAAAAGGAAGGAAGCCAATTTATACGGATGGTTTTGAGCTTGGCCGTCAGTAGTTCCAAGCACTGAAATACGAAAGAACGCGCCTTCGGCGCGGCCAGTGAGGGGAAGAGTATGGAATCAGGTTCGCTAACGACCCACTTCCGTGTGAATCTCAAAAAGAAATTTTCCAAGCGAGGCTGTTAAGCCCACAATTAAATGAGCCTGGGTAGCGGTTACTCCAACTGCTTGAGAATCCTTCCCATGCCCTGTTCCATACAAGTTTCTCAACTCAGTGATTCCCGAAAGGATACTGCCCACGCCCCCTAAAACCTTTTTCATTGATTGGCTGCCGAGTTTTTCATTGTCAATATTTTGTGGCAGTAAGTTCAATAAATCTCGCGCTGCCGAATTTAGCTCACCGAAATCAGCCCCAGGTGCAATAATGCCACCTCTTTCCTTGATGATATGCTTGCAAAGTGTTTCTAAAAACTCTTTGGAGGCTCCGAGTGCCGCTTCTGGGTCTTTATCCACGTTCTCCGAGAGTCGGGCAATTTGCCGTGCTATATAAGCGGAGTCAATTTTTTCTGTCAGAATTTTTACATTTTCAAGTGGGACGTTCTTGGCAGCCACTATACGGAAAGAGAATAACGGCTCTTCTGAAATGTAACTGTCAACGTAAATCTCCCAACCATCAACAGCCAAATAGCTATTTAACGCCACTTGTAACTTAAAAACTTCTTTGGTTTCCGGCTCTTGTGTTTCCGGTTCTTCCCAGGAAAACTTAGGCCGTGAATCTACCCAAGAGGTAGGGTGGAGCATCTCACAAAGGAATTTCAAAAAGTGTTCATCAGGACACCATAACAAGTTAAATCTTGAATCCGTGAAGACCCAATAATGCCCGCCCCAATCATCATTCATAACTCTGTGTTTATGAATATCTTCATATGCCGTGGGGTATTGCGATCTGTAGTCTGTCGAAGGCATCTTTCGCAGATCATAAAGCGAGGCTAGAAAATCAAGCTCTTCACGCCGTCCAGACCAACTAATCCGGCTAATGGTAAGATAGTCGAAAATTTTTCGGCGTGTAACTTCAGAAATTGAAGCATCCACATTTACGAGATGCGACATCTTATTTCCTCATGGGGTATGCGGGGAAGAATGAACTACTTTGTATCGAGAGCGGCTATAGCTCGTATATGCTGGTTGCCGAGCAAAGATTTCATTTGTGTGATAGCCACGTTATTCAACTGAACAAGCCGTTCGCCTTGAGGAATTTTTTGACTGATCAGCAAAGCATTGATGCTTTCGATATTGCTAAGAACAATCAGTTGTTCCAGTGTGGCATAGTCGCGCATATTGCCTTTTTCTTTCGGGTGCTCCTTGCGCCATTGTTGGGCAGTTTTCCCGAAGAGAGCCACATTCAGTAGATCGGCCTCGGAAGCATAAGTAAAACTTGCCTGCTCTTTGGTGATAACCGGCGGAAGTATATGCTCTTTTACGGCGTCCGTATGGATTTTGTAGTTCAGCTTTGTGAGAGTACGTTGAAGATTCCATTCCAGGGAAAGGCGCTGCTGCTCTTCCTCTTTCAGCCGTTGAAATTCGCGGATAAGGTATATTTTGAACTCGGCGCTTATCCACATGCCGAACTCAAACGCAATATCCTTGTGCGCGTAAGTTCCCCCATACCGACCAGCGGAAGCCCGCAGGCCGATGGCGTTGGTTTTTGCCACCCAGTCTTTTACGCTGATCTTATAGCTGTTTAGCCCAGCTTGACTTTTAATTATGGCGAATTCGCCATAATTAAACTCCGGGTTGTATATGCTCTCCCAAATTCCCAAATATTCAACTGTATTACGGTTCCTCAGCCAGTCAGAAATAAAAAAATCTCCGTCCTTGGCTTTGAGCATGTCCGTCAAGGAAATGTAATCGTCGTTCTGGACAGAAATGACGGTTATGGCTGTGCCTTGCACGGTGATTTTTTTCATATTTTTCATCCTTTTAAGCCACTACAGATTGTGAAGCAGAAATTCCGGCAGAAATTTCGGAAAAAGACAGCACATGAAACTCTGATGAGCGGAAAATCTGTTTGACCTGTTCCAAATTCGCGCCTGTAGCTGTAAATTTGTCGAAAACAAGCACACGGTAATCAGCCTTGTATGCTCGCTCATTTGCCTTCATTTGACGAAGTATTGCCGGATAGTTGTCTCCAATTTCTGACTTTACTTCAACAGCGCATGAAACGCGGTACAAATGTTTCAAGCCACGGTAATCGCCTATATTTTTCGCAAAGGACGGCAGTTTCGCTAAGATTTTTACATCCCAACCGCAATGCTCAAAGTCATGAGTAATTTCTATTTCGTTGATAGGCATATCAACAAAAGGAACTAAGAATGACTCATAGTCCTTTATCTGCCACTTCCAGTCGTCAGGTTGATTATGTGGATATGACTTGTCTTTGCATGTTGCAAGTTCATGGCGAAATTCATCGAGTTTTTGCTGTAACCCCTGGATTAAACCATTTTTATCAGCAAGAGGCTCCCACCCCAACATGCAAAACAACTGTAAGCAAAGTGATTTATCCAAAAACTTTACTTGAAGACGATTATGCTCTGGGGTTTCTGCGGGTTCACCAAAATTATTGATGATAAGCTGATACACAGCGTCATGCTTCTCTCTAAACCAGCCTTGTGCTGTTAGCCACTCACAATATTCAGGGTCTGAACGCAAAACTTCTAAAGGTTGGCCTTTGTATTTTCCGAATGGCACGATTTCGGCTGTGGGCTTCATATTTTCGATTCTCCATTCTCGCTAAGTTTCGCGCAGCATAGCACGTCCAATTTTTGCTTGTAGTTACCTTTGTTTTGACAAATCTGCGATGGCTGCTTGCAAAACTTGCCAGGATATTCGCGCCGTGTATTGGTCAGGGGTGAATCTTTGAATTGCCTGGGCGCGTGGATGGATATAATTACGAAAGTCTCTCAAGCTGTGACTGTGCTTTTTGATGTCAAGCCCAATGAGTCCTACTTCATGCGCTGTGTCGATCAGAGAGGCAAGATTCCAGTCTGTGAAAGGTAAAACGTTACCGTCTTTCTTTTGGGCAGCCTTTGCACAGTTAAATTGCTTTGGATTGGCACAAGCAGCGTCAAGAAGAAGCCCTTCTAAGGTGCTTCCACATAAAAATATGGTCGCTAATGGAGCAGTTTGGATAGATTTGTGAATCTCTTGTATCCGTTGTTCAAGGACACTTAGCAAGCTCTGGTCTTGAACAAGTTTTTGTAAGTCGAGTTTTGGAAATGTTTTTTCTAAAAAATCATCTTCGGGAGATTTCTCAATAACTGTAGTAGTTTTTCCAAGTAGGCGATTGGTAATTTTTTCTGCATTAGCTTTGTCGTCTGGATTAACTGTGCCGACAACACAAGCGTATTCAAGCATAGCAGACAGCACCCTTCCAACTAACAAGTCCGGTTCAATCTCCCAAAAAGCCCGCAGTCTCTTCATTTTTGAGTTGCCATTGAACCGATATTTCTGCCCATCAATGTTTACACGGTGTTCACGGAAAAAAGCTGCAAAGGTAGCGTCTGTAAAATCAAGCACATATCCGCCTCGATCAAACAGCTTTTCAAATACAGTTTTTTCGTGTGTTTTTAGTGTAGACATTTCACCCTCTTAACTTTGCTTCGGTCAACTATTCCAGTTCGTAAGCCGTTCTCTGGCTACTTTCCTGATCCATACCGGGTTTCATCCACTAATTCCTGCACATCAGCAGAGTTGGCAACGCCAAAATCTTTTGCCGCCCCCGCAAACGCTTCCTGCGCCCGGACGATAGCCGTGGCGGAAGCGTTTCTGATGATGATTTCCCCATCTTGCTCAACGAACAACAATTTGTCGCCCTCTTTGAGGTGGAGCTTTCTACGGATTTCGACAGGGACAGTCACCTGACCGTTGGCCGATACTTTTGCCAAATTCATACGCTTACCTTCAAGGATTCTTGAGATTATTTGTATTCTTGTAAGCTCGTAGCAAAATCACGTCAACAGCGGGGAAACTCTCGGAGTAAATGCCCGTAGCAATACGGAGGCATATTTTCCCATACGCAGATGGAGCGCAGCCATAATTCTGCATTCTTAAGCATAGACAGCAATCCGCAGCCATAGCCAAGAATAAGTAAACATAATTTATGTATCTGTATTCTTAAATGTTTTTCCATGTGCTACTGTATTGGCATTTAAGAGGACAGGACAGAGGAAGTGTACCCACCTTCGGCGGTTCCATTCCTGTCCTGCCCTGCGGGGCTGCTTATTCGCGGTTCCGCTCAACGCAAAACAAAAGGCAGTTACCCCATGAAGAAGGCATTTGTACTGTCCGTTCTGCTGTGTCTGAATACGCCCGCATTCGCAGCGGAGCCAGGGCCACCCATGTCATTGATGGAAGCAATCGCCCGCCAGGAATCCGGGCTAAACCCGCTGGCGATCAATATCGCCGGGAAATCTTACTACCCGTCCACCCGAGAAGAGGCAGAGCGGCTTATCAGACAGGCGATTGCAGCGGGCAAGTCCTTTGATGTTGGCAAAATGCAGATCAATAGCTGGTGGATGGAACGATACGCCATTGATCCGTTTTCGCTGCTCGATCCAGCCACAAATGAGCGTTGGGGCAGATGGATACTGGCGGAAGAAATCGCCCGGCACGGTCTGAACTGGAAAGCCGTGGGCAAGTACCATTCTCCCGACCTTGAGCGCGGCAGGCGCTATGCCTGGCTCGTTTACCGACACTATGCAGGCCCAGGAGCCTCCCAACTCCCGCAGGAGGTTCCCCATGCCGAGCAAAAAACTAATACTCAGAACGTATCTGACACCAGAGGAACACGCGCAGATCAGCGCATCGGCCAGCAAGGCGGGGCTGTCCCTTTCCACGTTCAGCAAAAGGGTGTGCCTTGGGTTTTCCGTCCCAAGTCTGGAGCACCAGGAGGCAAGGATTGAATTGCGCCGCCTCAAAGGCGACCTGGGTAGGCTTGGCGGGCTGGTGAAACAGGCATTGGCGAACGGCGCGGACAGGCAGACGGTTCACCGCCTTTTGCATGAGTTGGACGCCCGGCAGCGGGAAGTGCAGCAAGCCATTGCACTCATACGATGATCAGCAAGAAAGTGGGCATCAGCCCGAAAAACGACGATTACGCCCGTCTTGCCGATTACATTGCCGACGCAGGGCATGAGGGCGAAAAGAGCCTTATGCACTGGTGCGCCGGATGCCTTGGCGACGATGACTACCAAAACGGCATTGCCGAGGCCGTGGACGTTCAGGCCATGAACACCCGCAGCAGGCAGAACAAGACCTACCATCTTGTTATCAGCTTTCACCCGGAAGACGAGGCGAAACTGACGCCGGAGGTGTTCAGGGCTATTGAAGAACGCTTTGCCGCCGCCTTGGGCTACACCGAACATCAGCGGCATTGCGGCGTCCATAAAAACACGGCCAATCTTCACATGCACATTGCTTTTAACATGATCCACCCGGAGAAGCACACCCGGCATGAGCCGTTCCGTGATTATAGGACACGGGACGGAATATGCCGGGAACTGGAGCGGGAATACGGCCTTGCAGTTGATAATGGCCGAACCAAGGACAAACAGCGGTCTTTGGGCGAGAAAGCCGCCCTGGTGGAAGCCCACACCGGCCAGCAGTCCTTTGAATCCTATGCCAAGGCTCACAAGGATAAAATTCTGCTCGTTCTGGCAGCAGCAACGGATTGGCAAACGCTCCATGAAGGGCTTGCCCGCTATGGCATGGAGATAAAGCCCCACGGCAGCGGACTGGTCATTGCTGATCGCCACAACCAGCGCCACACGGTAAAGGCCAGTGCGGTAGACAAGGCATTGTCGCTGAAAAGGCTGGCGGAAAAATTGGGGCCGTACCTTCCTGCGCAGGGTTTGGAAAAAGTTGTGGAACAAGGCCGCTATCACCATGCGCCGTTGCACCGCTCTCCAGAGCGCGGCGCTTTGTATGCGGAATATCAGCAGAGCATTGAAAAACGGAAAACCGGGCTGACTACGGTCAAGGAGCAGGAAGACGCGGCGCTTACGGCAATCAAGGAACAATGGGCAGCCAAGCGCAGGGAGCTGGAACGGCTGAACATAGCCAAAAAGAACCGGCGCAATCTCCTGCAACTGGCCCGCAAGCATGAGGCCGAGGAAACGGCCAAGGCCAGACTGGAGTTTCAAACGCCCCGTGAGGTCATACGCGGAGAAATCCCATTTGCCTCATGGAATAGCTTTTTGCAGCACAAGGCGAATCAGGGCAATGAAACGGCGTTAGCCATTCTGCGTTCAACACAGGAGATCGCGGAGCCGGATCGTGAGCCGCAGACCGCCGCCGTCAAGGACTGGTCACAGCACGGCAAAGAGCAATTCGCGCTGAACCGTGCGGAAGTCCGGGCCGACTACGCGGCCAGGGAAGTCGCCGCCCTGGAGAATGAAAATATAAGCGGTACGGCTAAAAAACAGCTTTTGGCCGTCTTACGCATGGAGCGGCTTGCGGCAGAAGAAGCGGCGCACATTCAGGGATTCTCGACAACCGTGGATCGCAAGGGAACGGTGATTTTCACCTTGCCCGGCGGCGGCAGGATTATGGACAGCGGGAAGGAGCTTTTCTTTTCGGGCAATAATGACACCGCCCGGCATGTGGCTGTCCGCTACGCGCAGAAAAAATGGGGGAAGGCGATTGCCCAGGAGGGGAACAAGATCGTAAGGCGGGACGTGCAAGAAAAAATTCAGAATATGGAAAGGTAGGTGCGTTATTTTTTGTTCATTTCTGCAACCACAGCCTCGACAAACTCTCCCGGCCCGATACTGAGGGCGTCAGCTAACTTCAAAACCATTCGGAAGCTCGGCTGTTTTTTGCCAATTTCAAGCCTGTGAATGAAGGAGTGGGCCACACCTACCCGCTCACTCAGCCGTTCCAAGGTCAATTCCTTTTCCAGTCGGTAACGGCGAAGAACAATACCGAATGCGTCTGAATGGCTTGTGTCTTTTTCCATTCTGAAAGCATATCGGAGAGCGAGTCAGTTGTTTTGACCCTATAGGGGCAAATTTAATCCTATAGGTGCAATAAGCGCACGGTTGTGCCCTCTCCTATGGGCACAAAGTTAGAAGTTTGTGGAGGGTTACTTTTTGCTTGTCAGCGCCAGGAAAGTCAGCAACGACTCGCGTACTGCCATTGCTGCATGGGGGAGTGCCTTCTCATTGGCATTGAGTTTTGCAAGTTCCACTTCGCAAACGAGCAAAACAGTAGAAATGACTTTCCGGCAGGCTGCTTCAAATTCTTCATGTTCGCGCTCAACTTGTTTTTTCATACCAAAACTCCTTGGGGAGCTTTCAGCATGTCGCAAGGAAACGATTGCCTATGAAAAAGCCGCCTGTATTAATACAAGGCGGCTCCTAAACGCCACAAACAAGAAATAGCCGTTCTATTTCTTAAAAGACCACGCACAAAGGCATCATACGCATTTCGATGCGGGATGCTGATATTGAATGCCTTACTGTGCGCAGCAGCTTGGGCCAATTTATTAAGTATCCCAGAAAAGAGAGGCCTGATATCAGCACCACCATCCACCAGGTCCAATAGGGATTCACCGCCTCCCACGGGCCATATCCCTTGTTGGGCAGCAATGGCAGCAGTACCACCGAAATAACCAACAGCTTGAGACCGGAAAAAAAATCTTTAGGGGGAATTTTCCTGAGCCATGAATGCAGTACCGGTTTAATCCCGAGAAGAGAGATGACCACCACCGTTACCCCTATCGCCGGGATCGGATGACCATAGGCAGCCCAAGCAGCCAGAACAAATGATAGCATCATTGCAAAGGCGGTGGTGGTGCCCACGTCTTTGTTTACTTGAACTTCCAGAATGTGTGCAGCAATGCTCAGTGCACAGACTCCAAGAAAACCAGCCACGACAAACCAGGGAGTAATCTGCAATGACACCAGGGCAATGACTCCCCCCAGCAAACTGATGAGGCTGAAAGTGCGGATACCTGCAATACGTTCTCCTTCTCCTTCCTCCCGTTCACTCCAGCCTCGTTCAATACCAATCATAAGACCGATGGCCAGTGCTGCCAGTAATGTCAGTAACAGATCGTAGGGAGAGTCCATGATCATCCTTTTTAAAAGGTTACCCAAGGGAAATTATTCTCTCCGCGCTTGTAATCGGTTGGCCTCTTCCCATGCTGCCGGCCCAGATCCTCTGGTGTAACGTGGTGACCAGCGGCATTGCGGATAACGTCTTGGCCTTTGAACCTGACGAACAAGCCTTTGTGTGACCGTAGCACAAGGCCACTCCAGCAAGGCGTGCTCAACGCATTCTGCTGGAGCGCCTAGTGCCATGTAATATTCATAAATTCGGATAAAGTCTTTTTAGGTTAACCCTGGCGTCCTGTGCTGTGAATTGCCAATCAAATTTTTTGGTGGTGTTATTGCGAACCCGCTCCCATGCCGCAAGTTCTGTCCGCATGGTTTTCATGTCGGCGATTCGACGGTCGAGGCATTGACCTTTTAGCACGCTGAGTCCATCTCTGCCATATTGAGCCAACTGCCATGTTTGGGGGTGTAATGGATATCCAGCCTTTTCTTTTCGCCAAGCGCCTGGCTTCGCACGGCTCGAAGGCTTCGTAAAGCGAGGCGATGTTGTGAGTATTCAAGTTGTCCATTACCAAGCGAACTTTGATGGCATCAGGATAGCGCTCGTCAAGCATTTGCTTGATCTGTTGCGCCCAATCCTTCCGGGTGCGGCGCTCAGTTACCGCAATATGACGTCTGCCAGCCAATGGCTCCACTTCCATGAAAATCTCTGCCACCCCATTCCTGACATACTCATCGTCTATCCGTTTTGGCTGGCCCGGCTCGCAGGGGATCGGTTCAGCAACTTCGCCGATCAGCTGTTTACTGGACTCGTCCATGCACACCACTGGATAAGCCGGATCATATGGAAGATGGCAGACCTCCAGTACATTCTCCATTGCCGCTACGAATGCTGCGTTTCCTTCTGGCGCAATTTTCCAGTAGTTACTGAGGTGAGGCTTAAGTTCATTTTTTTTAAAATCCTGTGTACCGTCATGTGCGAAACAGAAGGTGCGAGGTTCAGTTCGACGGCTTTGTCAGCAAGCAACCTCACTGTCCACCGGCCGCGACCATCAGGGGCCTCCGAACATACTAAGGCTATCAATCTTGCTTCGAAGGAACCATCAAAGGTTACATCACGAGGCAGCTTTTCTCTTTCTTTACGTGTCAATGCGCCGTCCAGTCCTTCCCCGACAAATCGTTTTTTTAAATGCTCAATTGTGCGGGATGTTACGCCCAACGCCTCAGCCACAGCGGCAACCGTCCAACCGGGACCGTTAGGCCCGGCATCACACAACAATAACGCACGGGCGCTGATAAATTTTTTGGCTCCAGTTTTGCCGTTCCGGGTTAATGCTTCAAGATCCTTGCGCTCCTCGCCTGTCAGGGTAACTCGATATCTCGGTGCCATGGAAACCTCCTTTGGTTACCATGATGATACAACCCGATAGCAAAACACGAAACTTTAAATGTTACATGGTGCTAGTGCCTCGTCAACTTTCTAATGTCGAATAGCCGGACGAATGAAAATTATCGCCATTGGCGTCAATCAAACGCACAACCGGCGCAAAATTGCGCCGGTTGTGCTCATCAATCTATTGTGATTTTTCTTGAAAATCCAGCGGGACTATTTTTTGCCGCTATCATATTCACTTAAAGCTTTTTCCCAGGAGTCACTCAGTGCCTGGTAGGCGTCTGAGAAGCCCTTTTTCATCTGCTCCCAGGCACCTGCAGAGCTGTTCTTGAAGCTTCCATACCACTCGGCAAGCTCATTTCTCTGCTTACGCAGCGCCTTCAGGCTGGCCCTGGCTTTCTTACGGGCTGCCTGAGTCATGTTATCCCAATTGTTGTCAACGCGAGTTTCCAGTTCATCAATGCGCCGGTCGAGTTTTTCGAGTGCCTGCTCGGCCTCTTTGACGGCCTGATCACGCTGCTCAGCGGTGTATTGCTGAAGTGTGTCGATCAACTCCTTTGTTTCCTTTTTGACATCCTGGGCCGTGACGGTGTCATTGCCGGATTGTGCTTGTGCGATTGGCATAAAACAGAGTGACATCGCTGTAATAATGGTTGCAATCAACGTATTTTTTCGCATAGGTCATCTCCTGAATGTGGTATTATCAATTGTATCGCTTAGGCTGGATCAACTGAAACGTGAAACAGCCGATTTGACGGAACTGCTGAGCGAATCCCAGGCGCTGTCGATGCCTGCTTTGAGATCTTCCCAGGCATCATCACTGGCTTCCTTCAGTTCATCAAGCTTTTTTCCAGCCGCTTCCTGCATCGACCGCAGCTCTTCAATCAGCTTGTAATATTCAAGCTGAGCGTCGGCTTCGGCGGAGTCCGCCTTGGCTTTGAGTTTGTCGATTTCCGCACTCCATTCATCCAACTTGGCCTGCAATTTCTTTTCGTAGGCTTCTTTCATGCTCATTTTTTTCTCCTTTGTTGTTATTCCCCATTGGGGAGTGATGAGGTTTCTTTTTCACCCTTTTTACTCTTCAATAGACCCCGTGTCAAATTCAATAATGTGCGGAAAACGCTGCGGCGCTTCAGGAGTGGCCTGGTGATAAAGTGGACTGTCCGTACCGACCCTGCCCCCCATGTTGTAAACAAAAGATCGCACTGCCTGATGGTGCAGCCAGTACCCCGTGTAACTCGAACCGGTAGCGCTGTACGCTGAGTGGAAATGGACAAACCGATCCTGCGGCACCGGGCGGGACTGCAACCATTCAACAGGCGCCTCGGCAAAGAAAACTGGCTCGATCCGTGCACCGTTGCGCGGTAGCGCACGCACCTGCGGCAATGAAGTGAGCACCGCTTCGCCTTCAAACAACAGCGTATCCGGCGGCAGTTGATCGGTATAAAACTGCCGCTCATTATAGCAGCGAAATTTCAGCCGCGTCAGGTCGTCGCCATGCTCGGGCCGGAAATAATAGCCGACAAAGGGGCCGAATGAGAGCCGCTGCTCTTGATAAAGAAATTCCAGCTGAGAATAATAGCCACGCGGTGTTTCCACCGCCGTCGCAATTGTCGGCAACAGCAGGCAGAGCAGTACCAAACGCCAGCTCATGCCGGTCGACCCCAGAGCCGTCCGACCAGCAGAACCCCGCCACCAAACAGCAGGATCAAAAAGCCGAGGGCTACGCCGGGATGTCCGAGCCAGTCCGTCAGGGTAACCTGCCCGTAATTGGTCGGCATATAGAGCGCCGGGATTAACACCTCGTGCAGGTGGGCAAAAGTCGCTGTGCCGGCCAGCCCGCCGAGCAAGGCAAAGATGGCGTCCATCCGCCCCTCGCCGACGGCCGCCCAGCAGGTGCCGGGGCAGTAACCGGTCAAGCCCCAGCCGATGCCGAAGATCACGCCACCGAGCCCGGTCGCGACCAGGCTTATCGGCAGTACCCGGGTGGTAGCGACGCCCGCAGCCTCCAGAGCGAACAGACCGATTGCGGCAAAAATCACTACCAGCAGCATGAACTGGGGAATGAAGCGCTCCTTCATCAGGTGTGCAAGCATCATTTTCTGCGGATTGGTCGCCCCGACCCGTTGAATCACGAAGCCGAAGGCAATTCCGGAAAAGAGTCCGATCCAGACATCAGTCATCATGGTGAACACTCCTATGCTTGTAGACAATCCGTGCGGTCAGCATCGCCACGGCAAAGATCACCACGCCGAAATACAGGCCGCTGATCGCCAACTGGGTCGATCCGGAGAGAAACAGTCCGAGGGTGCAGCCGCCAGCCAATCGGGCGCCGAACAGAATCAGAAAACCACCGACAAAGGTGGCCAGGTAGCGTTTGGCCCGGCTCGGCCCGTAGCATTTCTCCCAGCCTTTTGGCACATCCGTGACCGGCTGACCAAAGCTGCGACCGGCGATAAACCCGCCGATGGCCATTCCCAGCACAAAAGCCATCAGCCAGGACCCCGGTCCGGGCATCATCCGGTAATGTTCCTTGCCAGCGGCATAATTCGGGGCCACTTGGAGGAAAAAACCTTTTAACGTGGTAACGAAACCGCTTGATGATGCCGGCGGGCCGAAGCTGGCAAAGATAAAGACCATGATTCCGGCCAGGGCGATGGCGCTTGGGAGAATCGGCCAGTATGGTGCATTCGATTTGCTCATATCTACCCTCCACAGGAAATGTAGCCCTTCTTCTGACTACCTGATGGAGACTTTTGAACCTCAGCCTGTTGCTTGGCTGGTGTTTGACCACCGTCGGCACGGCTGGCAGATGCTGCCGTCTGTTTAACCTGGGGTGGCACCTGACCACTCAGGACGTTGACACCAGTTTCGACCGGATAATAGCGATCCTGGCGTCCCCAGCCATACCATGAGTTATCGTAGAGCATGACATCTTCGTAACCGAGCAAACGCATGACAAAATAACTGAAGGAACTACGCCGCGTCGAGTGGCAGTAGAGGATCACCCCGGCATTCGGGTTCAGGCCGCGGTACATTTCTGCCAGTTGGGCGTAGCTTTTCAGCGCCTTGCTCTCGGGATCAAGCCAGTTGGTTTCATAATTGATGCTGAACGCCCCCGGGATATGACCGGCTTTCAACGGGGTGCCATCGAGACCGGTGTTCAAATCATGACCCAGATATTCGCCCTCGGAGCGGACATCAAGAATCTGATAATAGCGATCGCCGAGGCGTGGATAGATGAACTCTTCGTCCACCCGACGCCGCTGGTCGATCTCTTTGCTTGGGGCTTGATAGAGCAGGGCTTCGCGTTGCTCCGGCTGATTGACGACTTTACCGCCGGCAGCCAGCCAACCGTCGATCCCCTGGTCGAGGATCGCCATCTTCTTATGGCCGAGCAGGTCGAGCACCCAGAAAAGGTAGGACGCGGTGGCGCCACCATCGCGGGTAATCGAATCGTACAGAACGATCATGTCATTGCGGAACAGACCATGCTGACCGAGGATCCGCTGCGCTTCAGCCGGGCCGACGAACAGACCACCCATGTTGCGGGCCGGGTCGTCACGGCGGAACAGGCTCCACGGCATGCGGATCGCCCCAGGAATCAGTTTGCCGTCGAAGTGCTCATCCGTGCGCACATCGACAATCACCAGAGGCTCCTGCTGTTGGCGTTGCATCAATTCGGCTGCATGCAACAGGTACTGGCCGTTCGGAAAACTCTTACCTTCAGTGGCCGCCGAAGCTATAGTCCACCAGACGCCGAGCAGCAGCACCAGAGCAATACCGGTCAGACGGATAAAAGATGGTTTCTGCATATCTCATCTCCTTGATAAAATAATCGATAAGGGCCGGCAGGATGGTCACGCCACCCGGCCAGCAGCTGTCAGCCCGGCACACTGCGGAGTCAAAAAACTATACTCCCCCCCTCGAAAGCAACGCGTTTTCGACTCTTTTTCTTCGGTAGTAAGAGAGCAGAGAGATATCTTTTGTAGTCCAGCTTTTTCGCTCACCATTGTCAAGTTCAGTCCATTTTGGTAATAATTGCCCCCGATTGCGGCCTGATCTCAAGCGGTTGCAGTTGAATTGTTTCAAAGGGCAGCTCGACGCCCGCTTGCGTCAGGATCTTGAACACCTTCTCACGCAACTCAAAACGCACTTCGACGTGACGCCTTTCATCATAGATCCAGGCCTGTAGCTCCATGGCCACGTTGTAATCGTTGAGTGCGGTGACCACGACTCTGGGCGCGGGTTCTGCCATGAACACCGATTCATCCTTCACAAGCGATAGGAGTAGTCGCCGGACATTGTCGAGATCTTCATTGACGCCCACTGTCACCTCGATATCTATGCGCAAGTTCGGGAAATTCGTATAAGATACGACGGTCTTGTTAATGATCTCGGTATTGGGAACCGCCATCATGCGACCGTTGGACGTCACCACTCGCGTCGATCGCAGGGTGATACGATCAACCTTGCCGTACTGTCCGTCAATTTCCACCAGGTCGCCGAGCACAAAGGGACGATCAATAAAAATAAGGATTCCTGAAATGAGATTTGACAGGGCATCGCGAGCGGCAAAACCGATCGTCAGACCGGCAATCCCCAGAGAAGTCAACAGGGCCGAGGTTTTGATTCCAGCCGAATCGAGTGCCGTTATTGCGCCGATAATCAACAAAGTGAATTTGACAATGGTTTCGACAAAAGAAAATGTCGTTGCATCGATATTTCGCTTCAATGAAACGCGCAAAACCAGGCGGAGCAACCACCATAACAGGTAGAAGCTCGCCATGACAGCGATTGCCACGAGGAGACCCAGCGCCCCATCGACAAGAATTTTTATTAACGTCACTGGATCAAATGTCTTTTCCAGGCGTCTTAAGAGAATTGCAATGAAATCTGACATATATGTCTCCTTATTCCCTTACCTGAATCCGTGACGCCCACCGCCGGATCTCCT
>OHAP01001222.1_pt1 | contig 16891 bp, 10 predicted proteins | sample 1577171 | NCBI WGS metagenome assembly OHAP01 (sample SAMEA3541489, study PRJEB24748) | human gut metagenome | biome: human gut; feature: human-associated habitat; material: faeces | place: China | collected 2012 | reverse complement strand
CCTGCTCCGGTGTGCCGCAGGCCACGATGCGCCCGCCGCTCTCGCCGCCGCCGGGGCCAAGGTCCACGAGATAGTCGGCGTTGCGGATCACATCCAGATCGTGCTCAATGACCACCACAGTGGCCCCGCTGTCAATAAGACGCTGGAATACGCCCAGCAGGGTGCGCACGTCCAGCGGGTGCAGCCCGATGGTGGGCTCGTCGAATACAAACACGGTGTCGGCCTGCCCTTTGCCCATTTCGCTGGCGAGCTTGAGCCGCTGGGCCTCCCCGCCCGAAAGGCTGGGCGTGGCCTCGCCCAAAGTCAGGTAGCCCAGCCCCAGGCTGGAAAGGGTCTGCAGCCGGCTGGCCACCAGCTTGAGGTCGGCACAGGCGGCAAGGGCTTCGTCCACGCTCATCTCCATCAGGCGGGGCAGGCTCTCGGCCTGGGTGCCGTCCTTCCGGGTGCGGTAGAGGGCGGCGGCATCCTTCTGGTAGCGGGAGCCGCCGCAATCCGGGCAGATGATCTCCACATCCGGCAGGAACTGGATGTCCAGGCTGATGGTGCCGGTGCCGTCGCAGCCGGGGCAGCGCAGGCGGCCCGTGTTGTAGGAAAAATCGCCCGCCTTGTAGCCCTTCTCCCTGGCAAGGGGGGAGCGGGCGTAGATCTTGCGCAGCTCATCGTGGACATTGGCATAGGTGGCCACCGTGGACCGAACATTGATGCCGATGGGCGTTGCGTCAATGAGCTTGACCTGCGCAATGCCCGGTGCCGTGATGCTTTCCACATGGGCGGGCAGAGCTTCGCCTTTGGCGGCGGCTTCCAGTGCGGGGATCAGGCTTTCCAGCACCAGCGTGGTCTTGCCGGAACCGGACACGCCGGTCACCGCAATGAGCCGCCCCTTGGGCAGCCGGACTTCCAGCGGCTTGACGGTGTGGATGGCCCGGGTGCGCAGGGTGATGGTGCCCAGCGCAAAGAGCTCCGCTTCCGGGGTGCGGGTGCGGGCTGAGAGGGTGTGCAGGTCGGCAAGCAAGGGGCCGATGCGGGAGGCTGGGCTTTGGGCCACCTGCTCCACAGTGCCCTGCGTCAGGATGAGGCCGCCGTTTTCACCGGCACCGGGGCCCATCTCAATGAGCCAGTCGGCATCCCGCAGGATCTCAGTGTCGTGATCCACCAGCACGATGGAGTTGCCGTCCGCGATCAGGTCATGCATCACGCCCCGCAGGCCCTCGATGTTGGAGGGGTGCAGGCCGATGGAGGGCTCGTCCAGCACATAGAGCACGCCGGTGGTGCGGTTGCGCACCGAGCGGGCCAGCTGCACCCGCTGGCGCTCCCCTGTGGAAAGGGTGGCAGCCTCCCGGTCAAGGGAGAGGTAGCCCAGCCCCAGATCCAGCAGGCGGGCGGCGGTGGCCTGAAAGGACTCGCAGATGCTCTCAGCCATGGGACGCATCTCCACGGGCAGGGAGGCGGGCACCCCCTCCACCCACTGTACCAGCGTGTCCAGCGTCATGCGGCAGGCATCGGCCAGCCCGATGCCCCGCAGCCGGGGAGCCCGGGCCGCGGCGTTCAGGCGGGAGCCGCCGCACGCGGGGCAGGGGCCCTGCTTCAGAAACCGTTCCACCCGCTTCATGCCCTTTTCATCCGTCACCTTGGCAAGAGCGTTCTCTACGGTATAAACGGCGTTGAAGTAGGTGAAATCCATTTCACCCGCCGCGCCGGTCTTGCTGTTCTGGTAGAGCAGGTGCACCTTTTGGGCGGGGCCGTGGAACACCATGTCACGCTCTTCCGGGGTCAGCTCCCGGAAGGGGACGTTGGTGCGCACGCCCATCTTTTCGGCGATCTCCTTCATCAGTGACCACATCAGGGTCTGCCAGGGCAGCACTGCGCCCTCGTTGATGGAAAGGCTCTCGTCCGGCACCAGAGTGGATTCGTCCACCACCCGCACGATGCCGGTGCCCTCGCAGTCTGGGCAGGCTCCGGTGCTGTTAAAGGCGAACTGCTCCGCGCCCAGCACCGGCACCTGCGCGCCGCACCGGGGGCAGTAGAGCGGGATCTCGGCCGCAATGTTCAGGCTGGGCGGCACCATGCAGCCGCAGCTGGGGCAGGGGTAGTGGGACAGCCGGGAGAACATCAGGCGCAGGCTGTTCAAAAGCTCGGTCATGGTGCCAAAGGTGGAACGCATTCCGGGCACGCCGGGCCGCTGGTGGAGGGCCAGTGCGGCGGGAACATAGCGGATCTCGTCCACCTGCGCCTTTTCGGCCTGGGTCATCCGGCGGCGGGTATAGGTGGAAAGGGCCTCCAGATAGCGGCGGGAGCCCTCGGCGTAGAGGACACCCAGCGCCAGCGAGGACTTGCCGGAGCCGGACACGCCCGCAATGCCGACGATCTTGTGGAGCGGCACATCTACGTCGATGTTCTTCAGGTTGTGCACCCGCGCGCCCCGCACCCGGATGGCGGCGGGGAGAGCGGAACTGGATTCGTGGTTCATCGTGTCTCCTTTCTCTGAATGGGGTCACAAAAGGCTCCCCCACAGGGGAGCCGGAAAGATCATAAACCGAGAGGATCAAACCGCTGGTGTTCGAGCTGGTCGATCACCGCCTGCGCTTTCGGTGCAATGGGGGCGGGCACTGCGGCGGGGCGGCTGAGGTAGTAGCCCTGCAGCAGGTCCACGCCCAGACCGATGACGGTGCGCAGCTGGGCCTCGGTCTCAATGCCCTCGGCGATGAGCTGCATACTGCGGGCGTGGGCGTAAGCCACAATGTTGGAGACGATCTGCTGCTTATCACGGTCGGTGTCGATCCCGTGCACAATGGAAATGTCGATCTTGATGTACCGGGGCGAGAGCTCCAGCAGGTTCAATTCGTTGCTGTAGCCGCTGCCGTAGTCATCCAGCGCAAAGGAGCCGGAGAAGCCCGGAACGTTCCGCTTCCGCTCCAGACATGCGCGGTCCAGATCCTCCTGTTCGGTGATCTCCACCACCAGCCGCTTGAGCAGCTCGGGGTAGCGCTGAGCATATTCCTCCACATCCTCATTCGTCAGGCTGACATTGGCGATGGAGTTGATGAAGAGCAGGGCATCGCTTTGGAACAGGCCCTGTGCCTGCATACGCTGGAAGATCGCGCTGGAATGGAACACAGTGATCCGTTCGATCTCATACAGGCGGCCCGTCTCATGGGCCAGCTGCATGACCTGAGCGGGGGAGTGCAGGGTAGGCAGATCCACCCGCATGAGGGCCTCGTAGGCTGCGATCCGGCCGCTGCGGGCAGAGTAGATGGGCTGGAAGTGGTAGGACACCAGCTCTTCCTGCAGCAGGCGCTCAAAGTCCTGCTGGGTCTGAGCAGCGTATGCCTCCTGATGGTAGCTGCCGATATCAAAATCACACATGCGGCCCTTGTGGGAATGCTTGACCTGATACATGGCAAAGTCGGCATATTTTTTCAGGGTGAGCAGGTCGTGGCCGTCCGTGGGATACCAGGCAATGCCGCCCGAGATGCTGATGTGCAGCTGCTTGCCGTTGGGCAGGATGGACACGCTGCGCTGCAGGGCGGCACTCAGCAGCTCCAGCTGGGCGCGGAGCTGTGCCTGATCCTGGTAGCCATAGAAGAAGATCAGGAATTCATCGCCCGAAAGGCGGGAGCAGATGGTGCTGGCGGGCGTGTTGGCCGCAAAGCACTGGCCGGTCTGGCGGATGTACTGGTCGCCCCAGTCGTGGCCGTAGGTGTCGTTGATCTGCTTGAGGTTGTCCAGATCCATCATCAGCAGGGCGGCACAGCCCAGCTTTTCGGGCTGCTGGAACAGCGCGTCACAGGCGCGGTCAAAGGCACGGCGGCGGTACAGACCGGTCAGGGTATCGTAATCGCGCTCGTGCTCAATGCGCTGCTGCTCCAGCACCGTGGTGGTCATATCCTCAGCAAGACCCACCTCGGAGGCGTTTTCGCCCAGGATATGGGTGACACGCAGGGTGATGTAGTGGGTGCTGCCGTCGGGCTGGGGGATGGCAAAGACCTTGTTGTTGGCCGGGGACAGGCGGTAGAACCACCGCTGCTCCAGTGTGCCCATCAGGGCGCGGAAAGCTTTTGGCGTGAGCGGATCTGGCTGCTCCTGTGCAAGGCCCAGCATGGAGAAGAAATTGTCGGTCACATAAACACTGTCATCGCGCAGCTCATAGCCGCCCAGCTCCGCGCTGGCCAATTTCATAATGCGCAAAAAGCGGGTGGAGGAGTCCAGCACGTCCTTGCTCAGCTGGGTAAAGGCAGAGGAAAACTGATCCAGCTCCCTGATGCCGGTGGCGGACAGATGCGGGATGGCGGAGGAATCCGCTTCGGCAGCGGCTACCTCAGCCGAGAGCTTGGCAACGGGCCGGGCCAGCCGCCTGCTGATCAGCCAGCTGCAAACAAAGCCAACGGCCAGCGTGATCAGAATGATGAAGGAGAGCAGCTGCTGCAGCCGCTGGGCAAAAGCAAAGAGCTGCACCGCGGGAACAGAGCCCACGAGAAGCCAGTGCTCGCCCGAGAAAGGAGCGTTCCGGCTGTAGAGGTTCAAGGGGGAGACCGAGGCAATGTAGAGGGTATCGCTGAAGAGGTAGCGGCGGGTCTGGGCACTGTGGAGGCGCAGCGTAAGGCTTTCGTCCGCAGAACCCGGCTGCCCGTCGCAGTGGGAACGGAGCACCGGACGCAGCTGCAGTTCAGAGGCAGAGAGCTCCTCCGTACCGGTTACGGCAAGGAAATAGGTGCCGTTGTTTTGCAGCTCAGAGCAGGGCAGATTCTCCCACAGGTAGTCGGCCAGCAGCTCCACGCCGATCACGCCGTAAACGGTGCCGTCCGGCAGGATCAGGGGCTGGCTGTAGGCAATGGCCTCGTGGGTGTCTCCGGGAATCGGATAGGATTGTGAGGTCCAGTGGCCATAATCGGAGGCGGCAAGGCTGGCTCCGTCTTTATAGGCGGCCTGAAAAGGGGGATAAAGGAAGCCACGGTTTCCCAGTGCCCGGTAGCGGATGGTGGGGGACCAGCTGTTGTCCGTGGCAATGGAGAGGGACTGCACCAGCTGGGCCGGTGCCCGCACAAAGGTCAGGTCGGCGTTGCGCTGGGAGGGAGCGGCATCCGGGTCAAGATCCCGCAGGTAGATGGCGGGCAGCCGGCTGTCCTGCTTCTGCTTGTCCAGATCATGGGTGTTCAGGATAAGAAACACGCCGGTCACCGACTTGATGCGCAGGGTGCTGATAAGCTCCGGCGCGGCGGCTTCCAGCAGGGGATAGGCCGCGTCGCTGCTGCTGTCCAGCGTGCTCAGGCTGATCTCTCCCTCGTCCAGAAGCTGCTGGGTCAGGCCATTGATGGTATCGGAAAGGCTGGTCAGCTCCTGTGCATCGTGGAAGATGGACTGAAGATACCGGCTGCGGTTGTCCACCTGCATGGCAAGGATATCCTCGGCGTTCTGGTTCAGCTGGGGGCCAAGCCGGGTGGCGTGGATGGCAAAGGTCAGCAGCAGGATCTCCACCGCCAGCACAGCCAGCAGGGAGAAAAGGATGGTGCCGAAGATAGAATGGCCCGTCTGAGGGGCCTTCTGACTGTGCGGCTTGCGGTTCTGCATCTGAGGGTCTCTCCTTTTGTGGTTGTTCCAAGGGCATCTCAGCCCGCAAAGGCGCTGAGAGCAGCCAGAGTCTGGTCGTACCAGGCATCAAAATAGGCATCGGTCAGGAACTCGGCTTCGGCTTCCTCGGGGGTCTGCCCGGCAGCCAGCCGCTCCAGCACCGTGGCACGGTCGGCAGTGACACGGTCCTCCAGAGCGTACTGCAGGGTATTGCGGGCGCGCAGGGCATCCGGGAAGGCATGGGTGGTGTAGAGCTTGCCGCGCTCGATGGCATCAATGGACAGGCTCAGCACCTTGTGGATGCGCTCGGAGACCGTCAGGCCGCTGTTCTCAAGGGCGGATATGCTGTTGGCGGCATAGGTCACGGGCATATAGCCGGACTGCACCGAGAACTGCAGGTTGTTTTCCGGCTGGGTGAATCATTTCAGGAAGGCAACGCAGGCGCTGATCTCGTCCTCGGTGCCCGGGATGACTACCATGCCGGCCCCCTGCTGGACGGCCACCGGCTCACAGCCTGCAAAGCTGGGGCAGGGCAGCGCGGCCATCTCGATGCCGTGGCTCTCGGTGTCGCTGGTCAGCACCTGGGTGGGGAAGAAGGAAGCGCTGGAGGAGGAACCGACATAGGCCAGCAGGCTGCCGGTTTTGATATCGTCGCTGCGGAACTTGCCGCTGGCACTGCACCAGCCCTTGATGTAGGGGACATAGTAGTTATCCCACAGCTTGCGGAGGGTCGGCTTGTCAAAGTGCAGGGTCATCACGCCGTTCTTGGCATCAAAGATGGTCGTACCCAGTTCCTGTGCGCCGCAGAGCAGGTAATTGGTCAGCGCGTCGCGGCCATACAGGGCCTTGCCGTCGTTGGGCGCAGCCGTCTGGGCATCGGTCCAGTCGTAGTATTTGTGTGCGGCCTCGTTCAGCCCCTCCACAGTGGAAAGATCCGCATAGGTCACGCCCGTGGCCTCGGCAAAGGGGGCAAAGTCGGTGGCGTTCAGGTAGAGCAGCTCGGTGGACTTTGCTATGGGAAAGACCTTGAGCTCCCCGTTGTTCATCAGGTCGCCCTCTTCGAGAAACCCGGCGATATAGGCAGACTTCTCTTTTTCGGTCAGGTAGGGGCTCAGGTCAACGGCAAGGCCCATCTGATCCAGCGTAAAGGCGGTGTCCGCATAGGAGGAGACGATGTTGGGGAGCTTCTCGGCACCCACCTTGCCCTCGGCGGCGGCCAGCACGCTGGTCTCCAGGTCGTTCACGCTGCCCTGACTGGAGCTTTCGACCCGGATGTCCTTCTCTTTGCCCACGGTGGAGTTGAACTGCTCCACCAGCTGGTTGAAGCATTCCAGCTGATCGCCGTTGTAATAGGTCCAGATCGTGATGGTGGTGGGCAGCTTGCTTCGGCCGCAGGCAGTGCCGCCCAGCGCCACGGCGGCGCACAGCAGCAGACTGACGGCAGAACGAAGGATTCGTTTCATTACCTTATCTCTCCCATTCCGACAAAACGGCTCACGGAAAAACGGCGCGTCCTGTCGTTTCTGAAATGATACCAGACGAAAACATTGTAACACTTTTTCGGGGCGGGGGCTACTGATTTTTGAAAAAACACCCGAAAGCAGACGAAAAAAGAAAGAATCTCTGGCCAGCGCTTCCATTTTTCGTAAAGTCCGGATATAATACAAGCATAAAACATAAACGAAAAGAACGGGAGAGCTTATGGCGCAGAAGAAGGACGAGGGCCTGAACGGCAACGAAAAGATCGAACAGGCAGTCTGCCAGTTACAGCAGGAGCCTACACAGGAGCAGCTGGCGCATACCCTGACCGTGATCCGGCGGCGGATGCGGGAAAACGGACAGGTGGTGGTGGCGGTGGAGCCGAACCCGGCCAGTGAGCAGATGCAGCTGCGGGCCCTCCGCACGGCCGATGGGGCCAGCTGGTGGTATGCCTTTACCAGCTTTGAAGAGGAGATGAAGGGTGCGGAAGCGGTGCAGTCCACCTTTCTGGTGGAGCTTGAAAAGCTGTTGGATGCCGCACTGCAGGTGCCGGAGATCCAGGGCATCATCCTGAACCCATGGAACCGCACCATCCAGCTGGACAAGACCCTGCTCCGGATCATCAAAGGGTAAACACGAAAGGACCCGCCTGCCGCATTTTGGTGCGCGCAGACGGGCCCTTTTTATATGGTAAAGGAAGAAGGAGAATGGCAGATCAGACTGCGTCGGTGCGGTTCTTCTTGAGCAGGCTCAGGATCACGGCACCCACCACGCTGCCAGCGGCCAGAGCCACGCAGTAGAGCAGGGCATGATCGACCACAGGGAACACGAAGATGCCGCCGTGGGGAGCACGCAGGGCGCAGCCGAAGGTCATGGAGAGGGCACCGGCCAGCGCGGCACCGGCCACACAGCTGGGCAGGACGCGCAGCGGGTCGGCGGCGGCGTAGGGGATGGCACCCTCGGTGACGAAACACAGGCCCATGACGTAGTTCACGATGCCGTTGCGGCGCTCATCGGGAGTCCACTTCTTGGGGCAGAAGGTGGTGGAGAGGGCGATCGCGATGGGAGGAACCATGCCGCCCACCATGACAGCAGCCATGACCTCGTAGTTGCCGGAGGCCAGCGCGGCAGTGCCAAAGACGTAGGCAGCCTTGTTGAAGGGGCCGCCCATGTCAATGCTCATCATACCGGCAACGATGGCACCCAGCAGGACTTTGGAGGTGCCGCCCATGGCGTTGAGGCAGTTGGTCATGGCGGTGTTGATCATGCCCATGACCGGGTTGATGCCGCACATCACGGCACCGATGATGAGGATGCCGCCCAGCGGGTAGATCAGCATGGGACGGATGCCGTTCAGGCTGGCGGGGAGCTTTTCGGTGATCTTTTTCAGGAACTCGACCACATAACCGGCCGCGAAACCGGCCAGCAGAGCGGCCAGGAAGCCGCCGGAGATGCCGGTGGTCTCACCGTTGGCAAGGCCTGCAAAGTTGGTGCCGTTCATGGCCAGCACGCCGCCCGCAAAGCCCACGGCCAGGCCGGGACGGTCGGCGATGGACATGGCGATGAAGCCTGCCAGAATGGGAAGCATGTAGCCGAAGGCGGCGCTGCCCACCGTCTTGAAGAAGGCGGCGATGGGGGTGTTCATGCCGAAGTTGGAGGGGTCGATGGTGTAGTCGTCCAGCAGGAAGGCCAGCGCGATCATAATACCGCCGCCCACCACAAAGGGCAGCATGTGAGACACGCCGTTCATCAGGTCCTTGTACACCTTGCGGCCAAAGCTGTCGCCGGAGATCTCCTCTTCGGCGGCGGCAGCACCGCCCTTGGCGTGATAAACAGGAACTTCACCGTGGGCTACCTTTTTCAGCAGCTCCTCGGGCTTGTGGATGCCGTCATCCACCCGGGCAAACAGCACGGGCTTGCCGTCAAAGCGGGCAGTCTCCACATTTTTGTCCGCTGCCACGATGATGCCGTCACAGGCTGCGATCTCAGCGCGGGTCAGCACGTTTTTGGCACCATCGGAGCCGTTGGTCTCCACCTTGGTGGGCAGGCCCAGCTTGTCACCGGCCTTGGTCAGCGCCTCGGCGGCCATGTAGGTGTGGGCAATGCCGTTGGGGCAGGCGGTCACGGCCAGAATGCGGTAGCCGCTCTGGGGGATGGCCTGCTGGGTGAAGCTCTCCTCACCGAACTGGGCCTCCTCCTGTGCGTCGATGAGGGCAAGGAATTCGGCGGGGGTCCTGGCGGCCTTCAGCTTTTCCACAAAGTCCTCGTTCATCAGCATCTGCATCATGCGGGCCAGCATATCCACATGCAGGCTGCCGTTTTCGGGGGCTGCAATGGCAAAGAGCAGGTCGGTCTTGCCGTCATCCTCGGCGTTGTACTGCACCGGGGTGCTCAGACGCAGGGCGGCCAGGCTGGGCCGGGTGACCACATTCGTCTTGGCGTGGGGAACGGTGATGCCGTTGTCCACATAAGTGGAGGCCTCATCCTCCCGGGCGTAGAGCGCTTTCTTGTAGGCTTCTGTGTCGGTGATGTTGCCGTGGGTGGCCTGCAGTTCCACCAGCCGGGAGAGGATCTCGTCCCGGTTGGAGGCCGCAGAATCCAGCTCGATGGACTTTGCGGTGAATAATTCCGTAATGCGCATAAGGGTTCTCCTTTCTCTCTCTGTGCAACCCTCTCAGCTGCGGTCTGCGCCGCAGACCGCAAAGAGGGCTCTGCTTCAAATTTCCTGCATCAGTTCGGCAATCTTTTCTTTCGTTGCCAGCCCAAGGCTGAACGCGGTGGCACTGCCGCAGGCGGTGCCCAGCCGGAGGGCCTGCTCATAGCTGCCGCTTTGCAGATAACCTGCCACAAAACCGGCCACCATGCTGTCGCCTGCGCCTACGCTGTTCACGACCTTGCCCTTGGGGCAGCCGATGCGGTGCACCTCGCCGTGCTCATCCACCAGCAGAGCGCCGTTCCCGGCCATGCTCACCAGTACGTTCCGGGCACCCTTTTCCTGCAGGGCGCGGGCAGCGGCGGTGATCTCTGCGTCCGTTTTCAGCTCCCGGCCCACGATCTCGCCCAGCTCGTGATTGTTGGGCTTGATCAGGAAGGGGTGATAGGGGAGGACGTTGACCAGCAGATCCTGGGTGGCATCCACCACGGCCCGCACGCCGTGGCCCTCCAGCCCTGCCAGCAGCCGCTCGTAGGTGCTCTGGGAAAGGCTCTTGGGGATGCTGCCTGCCAGAATGAGGATGTCGTCAGGCTGCAGGGTGTCCAGCTGGGCTTCCAGCTGCTGCATGGCACTTTCCGGGATGCTGGGGCCTGCGCCGTTCAGCTCGGTCTCGGTGCCCGCCTTGATCTTGACGTTGATGCGGGTCATGCCCTCGGCCAGATGGATGAAATCGGTCCGGAGCCCCTGCGCGGCCAGACCACGCTCCAGCCAGGCACCGGTCTCACCGGCCACAAAGCCCAGAGCCACGCTCTCACAGCCCAGCTCCCGGAGCACGCTGGAAACATTGATGCCCTTGCCGCCCAGCACGCAGTCCTCCCCGGCGGCGCGGTTCACCTCGCCCACCTCAAGAGGTCTGTCGAGACGGACGACATAATCAATGGCAGGATTGAACGTTACAGTGTAGATCATACCTCGGTCTCCTTTATCAGAGTGTATTGCCGGTATTTGGGGTTGGGGCACCGGTTCGTCAGGATGGCACCGCTGTGCAGATCACAGATGACGGCGGGGTAGACCTGCGCAAATTTGGTGTCGTCCACCAGGAACCACGTCTCCCGCGCCCGGCGGATGGCCGCAGCCTTGACGGCGGCCTCCTCGGGATCTGGGGTAGTGAAGCCGGAATCCAGCGCCACGCCGTTGGCTCCCATGAACGCTTTGGTGAAATTGTACTGTTGAATGGCAGTCAGCGCAGCCGCCCCGATGATGGCCTCGGTCTGGGGCCGCAGCAGCCCGCCGGGCAGGAACACCCGGCAGCCTTTCTGGGCCAGCAGGCGGGCGTGGGCCACGCCGTTGGTCACATAGCTGGCGTTCAGGGCCGGGCCGCTCAGCGCCCGTGCCAGAGCCAGCGTGCTGGAGCCTGCATCCAGGTAGATGAAATCCTCCGGCAGGATCAGTTCTGCCGCCGCCTGGGCGATGCTCTGCTTCTGACTGACGGCCAGCTCTTCCTTGGCGGCCATGGTGGGCTCGTCGGTGCGGAAGGGGCTGTCTGGCAGGGTGGCCCCGCCGTGCACCTTGTTCAGTTTGCCCTGCTTGTCCAGCTCGTTCAGGTCGCGCCGGATGGTGGATTCGCTTGCGTTCAACGCCTCGCACAACTCCTGCACGGTGGCGGTGCGCTGCCGCGCCAGCAGATCCAAAATCAGGCTGAATCGTTCTTCTGCCAGCATCGGGAACATTCCCCCTTGTTCGATTTATATGATTGATTTTGATTGACGTTGGCGGGTTATGACCGCCTTGCCCCCTTATTATAGCAAAATCTCAGTCAAAATCAATCAGATTCCGCCAGGCTTGAGTGACAAAATATTGCTCTGTTTTTTGGGCAGGATGCATAAAGAGTGGGATACCTTTGAAAAAACGCCCCCTTCGTGCTATAATTTTCCCATAAAACAGCTGGAACCCAGAGGATAAGCCCTGGCTGTCCGGCAACCGGAGGGAAGGCATATGAATAAACCGAAGATCATCTTTTTTGATGTGGATGGAACACTGGTGCCGCTGAAGGGTGCTGCCCGGCCCCGCACGCTGGAAGCCTTGCGGCGGCTGCACCAGAACGGCATCCGTCTCTGCATCGCCACCGGGCGGGCTCCTATGGAGGTGCCGAAGTTTGAGGGGGTGTCCTTTGATGCTTTCCTGACCTACAACGGCTCCTACTGCTTCACTCCAGAGCAGGATATTTTCAAGAACACCATCCCTACGGAGGAAGTTGCTACCCTCATCCGGAACGCAGCGGCGTTGGGACGGCCCGTTGCCCTGGCCAACACGACCCGACTGGCGGCCAACGGCTCCGAACCGGATCTGGAAGAGTATTTTGCCATCGGCGGCGTTGAGTTGAAGATCGCTGAGGATTTTGAGGAGATGGCAAAGGGAGAAATTTTCCAGGTGCTCATGGGTGGCCGGGAAGAGGAGTACCCAGCTATTTTGAAGGATGTACCCCATGCAAAGATCGCGGCGTGGTGGAATCGGGCTGTGGACATCATTCCGGCCAGCGGCGGCAAGGGGATTGCCGTGGAAAAGGTGTTGGAGTTCTATGGCATCTCCAAAGCCGATAGCATGGCGTTCGGAGATGGCAACAATGATTTGGAGATGTTTGGGGCTGTGGGCACCGGTGTGGCTATGGGCAATGCCTCTGAGAAGCTGAAGGCTGCTGCTGCCGCACACTGCCGTACCGTGATGGAGGATGGCATCTATTGGTACTGTCTGGAACAGGGCCTCATAACGACTTAAAAATATAGAGATGCGCAAAAAAAAGCAGGTGCACCGTTCAGGTGCACCTGTTTTTTATGGAGAAGGGAAGTGTTCCTTACTTATTCTGGATGTACTCGTCCATGGCCTTGGCGGCTGCCTTACCGGCACCCATGGCCTTGATGACGGTGGCGGCACCGGTCACGGCATCGCCGCCGGCGTACACGCCCTCACGGCTGGTCTTGCCCTCGTCGCCCTCGGTGACGATGCAGCCGTGCTTGTTGGTCTCCAGGCCGGGAGTGGTGGAGCGGATCAGGGGGTTGGGGCTGGTGCCCAGGCTCATGATCACGGTATCCACGTCCAGCTCAAACTCGCTGCCCTTCTTTTCAATGGGACGGCGGCGGCCGGAAGCATCAGGCTCACCCAGCTCCATCTCAATGCAGGTGATGGACTTGACGAAGCCTTCGTCGTTGGCGTGGATCTCCACGGGGTTGCACAGGGTCTTGAAGATGATGCCCTCTTCCTCGGCGTGCTCGACCTCCTCCTTACGGGCAGGCAGCTCGGCCATGCCGCGGCGGTAGACGATGTACACAGTCTCGGCACCCAGACGCAGGGCGCTGCGGGCAGCATCCATGGCCACGTTGCCGCCGCCCACAACGGCCACCTTTTTGCCAGTGCGGATGGGGGTCTTGCTGGTGGGCAGGTAGGCCTTCATCAGGTTGGAGCGGGTCAGGAACTCGTTGGCGGAGTACACGCCCTTCAGGCTCTCGCCGGGGATGCCCATGAAGCGGGGCAGACCGGCACCGGAGCCAACGAACACGGCCTCGTAGCCGTACTCGCCCATCAGCTCGTCGATGGTCAGCACCTTGCCGATGACCATGTTGCACTCAAAATCCACGCCCATCTTCTTCAGGCCGTCGATCTCCTGCTGCACGATGGCCTTGGGCAGACGGAACTCGGGGATGCCGTACATCAGCACGCCGCCGGCCACATGCAGGGCCTCGTAGACGGTGACCTTATAGCCCAGCTTGGCCAGGTCGCCTGCGGCGGTCAGACCGGCAGGGCCAGCGCCGATGATGGCGACCTTGTGGCCGTTCCATGCGGGCACGATGGGGGCGGTGTGGACGTTTTCGCGATGCCAGTCGGCCACAAAGCGCTCCAGGCGGCCGATGCCCACGGGCTCGTTCTTGATGCCGCGGGTGCACTTGCCCTCGCACTGGCTCTCCTGGGGGCAGACACGGCCGCAGACGGCGGGCAGGGAGGAGGAGCGGGCAATGACCTGATAGGCGGCTTCAAAGTCGCCCTCGGCCACATGACCGATGAACTCGGGGATATCGATGCCCACGGGGCAGCCGGTCTGGCAGGGCTTGTTCTTGCAGTGGATGCAGCGCTTTGCCTCGTTCACGGCCATCTCTTCGGTATAGCCCAGTGCAACTTCCTCAAAGTTCTTGTTGCGGACGTTGGGGTCCTGGGTGGGCATGGGGCACTTTTTGGGATCCATATTGAAAGCCATCTTACTTTGCCTCCTCAGTCTTGAACAGATTGCAGGCCTTCTCGCGGGCCTTTGCCTCAAAGGGGCGGTACATGGTGCCGCGGGCCATGGCTTCGTCGAAATCGACGAGGTCACCGTAAAAGTCGGGGCCGTCCACGCAGGCAAACTTGGTCTCGCCGCCCACGGTCAGGCGGCAGCCGCCGCACATGCCGGTGCCGTCGATCATAATGGGGTTCATGGAGACGATGCTCTTCAGCCCGTGCTTCTGGCAGGTCTTGACGACGAATTTCATCATGATCAGCGGGCCGATGGTGATGACCAGATCGTACTGGTTGCCGGCGGCCACCAGCTCGTCCAGAGCGGCAGTGACCACACCCTTGGTGCCGTAGCTGCCGTCATCGGTCATAATGCGCAGCTCGTCACTGCAGGCGTTGAACTCGTCCTCGAGGATGAGCAGATCCTTATTGCGGAAGCCGATGACGCTGTGGACGGTGCAGCCCTGGTCATGCAGCTCCTTGGCAATGGGCAGGGCGATGGCGCAGCCCACACCGCCGCCCACAACACAGACCTTTTTCAGGCCCTCGGTCTCGGTGGCGCGGCCCAAGGGGCCCACAAAGTCATGGACGCTGTCGCCTGCGTTCAGGCTGTTCAGCTCCATGGTGGTGCCGCCCACGATCTGGAAAATGATATCCACAGTGCCCTTTTCGCGGTCGTAACCGGCCACGGTCAGGGGGATGCGCTCGCTGTCCTCAAACGGGCGCACAATGATGAACTGGCCCGGCTTTGCCTTTTTGGCAATGAGCGGGGCTTCAATGACCATCTTTGTCACGGTGGGGTTCAGCGCGACCTTTTCAGTGATCTTGTACATTGCGGTTGCTCCTTTTTCTGGCAAAATCTCGGCACAAAAACACGTCTGCCCGCCCGCGCGGCACAGCAGACGTGTTTTTGTGCAACTTTTTGACAAGTTTATTATAACCTCTTTAAGAAGGGAAAGCAACCGAATTTTCTTTGTGTCTGCCGCCGCAAAGCTGAAACATTTCGGTTTCATTCCGGTTTCGGCTTTGTTTTTGAAAAACAGGCGCAGACAGGCGTGTTTTGCAAAAAGTCTGATTTTTTGGAAATTTGTTGTTGACAAAGCCTGCGTTTTACGCTATAATAGCCAACGTCGCCGGGAGCGAAACCCCGGCAGACCACATGAAATGTGCGGCCGTAGCTCATCTGGTAGAGCGCCACCTTGCCAAGGTGGAGGTAGCGAGTTCGAGCCTCGTCGGCCGCTCCATTTTGTGGAAGTTTAGCTCAGCTGGGAGAGCATCTGCCTTACAAGCAGAGGGTCAGCGGTTCGAGCCCGTTAACTTCCACTTAATATGGCCCGGTAGTTCAGTTGGTTAGAACGCTAGCCTGTCACGCTAGAGGTCGTCAGTTCGAGCCTGATTCGGGTCGCCATACGCTGCTATAGCTCAGTTGGTAGAGCGCATCCTTGGTAAGGATGAGGTCAGCAGTTCAAATCTGCTTAGCAGCTCCAGCGCTGATGCCCACAGTGCAAGATACGCATTGTGGGCATCATTAGTATAGGGGCATAGCTCAGTTGGTAGAGCAGCGGTCTCCAAAACCGCGTGCCGAGGGTTCGAATCCTTCTACCCCTGCCAAAAGCCGCTTATCTCGTTTGAGGTAAGCGGCTTTTTGTTTTTTGCTGCGTCGTAGGGGCCGCATATATGCGGCCCGCGGGTTGGCGGGAGCGACCCGACCACGGCTGGCATCTGGAATGCTAAACAGGCGCTTACTTACGATGCACCGAAAAAAGAGGATGTGGACTGATCCACATCCTCTAAAACAAAAACAAATCCGAAACAATGCTTCACAAAGAAGATTGAGTTCGGATTTGCACAATATGGTGGAGCTGACGGGAGTCGAACCCGTGTCCGAAAAGAAATCAGTTAGAGTATCTCCGGGCGCAGTGTGTTTATTAAATTTCCCTTGGTGCGGGCGAGCACACACGCACTACACCTTGGTAGCTTCATAAGTTCATGCCGGGCCGCAAAGCTTAAGCCCGTTCACGTTCAGTACCTAATCGACGCCCTGACCCCATGCGGTACTAACACGGGCAGGACGGCAGCGCCTAATTAGGCAGCTACGGCAACAGGATAATTGTTGTCAGTTAATTTAAGTTGGCGCTTTTATCGTGGGTCACCGCCACGGCCCGCTGCTCACGCCTCTCTCTCCCCGTCGAAACCATTACAGCCCCGTATATTCGGCAGGCAAGCCCACCGGGAAAGTGAAGTAGAAACAACTTATCGCTGCGTTTTGAGTGCGCGGTCAATGTCGCGCTTGGCGTCGCGCGCCGCAGCAGACGCACGCTTGTCATACAGTTTTTTGCCCTTGCACAGGCCTAACTCCAGCTTGACGCGCCCCTTTTTAAAGTAAAGGGAGAGCGGCACCAGCGTGTAGCCCTGCAGCTTGATCTGCTGCCCCAGACGGCGGATCTCCGCCTTGTGTGCCAGCAAACGCCGCGGACGGCGCGGGTCCTTGTTGAAGATGTTGCCCTGCTCATAGGGGCTGATGTGGATGCCCTTGGCGATCAGCTCGCCGTCATCGATGTCTGCCCAGGAATCCTTCAGGTTGACCCCTCCGGCGCGCAGGCTTTTGACCTCGGTGCCTACCAGCTCGATGCCTGTTTCCAGTGCCTCGATGACAAAGTATTCGTGGCGCACCTCACGGTTGACGGCAATCATTTTTTTTCCACTCTTGTCCTCTGCCATGGGGCACACCTTCTTTGCTATTGTGGTAGGATATTAAGTATAGCGCACCTGCGCGGGAAAGTCAAGCATCCGCCGTCGGATTTATGCAGCACTTTGCAAGGGAAAATGCAAAAATTATATTTTTTGCAAAACCCTGTTGACATTCTCCTTCATATCCGCTATAATAATAAAGCTGATTCGAGACAGCCTGGTTGACCGGGTGTAGCGCAGTTT
>OHAP01001211.1_pt1 | contig 17009 bp, 7 predicted proteins | sample 1577171 | NCBI WGS metagenome assembly OHAP01 (sample SAMEA3541489, study PRJEB24748) | human gut metagenome | biome: human gut; feature: human-associated habitat; material: faeces | place: China | collected 2012 | reverse complement strand
ACCTATGACTCTAATCAAATCTATCTCTGGAATCCGCGGAACTATTGGCGGAGGAGCGGGTGAGGGACTAAATCCGCTTGACATTGTAAAATTCACCTCGGCTTATGCTACTTTGATTCGTAAGACCTGTAAGGCACAAAGCAACAAAATTGTAGTGGGACGCGACGCCCGCATCTCAGGTGAAATGGTAAAAAACGTAGTTGTCGGCACACTGATGGGAATGGGCTGGGATGTTGTAGACATCGATCTGGCTTCTACCCCGACTACCGAGCTGGCTGTGACGATGGAAGGCGCCTGTGGCGGTATCATCCTGACAGCTTCTCACAACCCCAAACAGTGGAACGCACTGAAACTACTCAATGAACATGGAGAATTCCTGAATGCGGAAGAAGGCAATGAAGTACTTCGTATTGCTGAGGCTGAGGAATTCGACTATGCCGATGTAGACCACTTGGGCTCTTATCGCAAAGACCTGACTTACAATCAAAAACATATTGATAGCGTACTGGCTCTCGACCTGGTAGATGTGGAAGCTATCAAGAAAGCGAATTTCCGTGTAGCTATCGACTGTGTAAACTCTGTAGGAGGTATTATCCTTCCGGAACTTCTGGAACGTCTGGGTGTGAAACATGTAGAGAAACTCTATTGCGAACCTACCGGAAACTTCCAGCACAACCCCGAACCACTTGAAAAGAACCTGGGTGACATCATGAACCTGATGAAAGGTGGAAAAGCGGATGTTGCATTTGTTGTAGACCCGGATGTTGACCGTTTGGCTATGATCTGCGAGAACGGTGTCATGTACGGTGAAGAATATACATTGGTTACTGTAGCTGATTATGTATTGAAGCATACTCCGGGCAATACGGTTTCTAATTTGAGCTCTACCCGTGCTTTGCGTGATATAACCCGCAAATACGGTATGGAATATAGCGCCTCTGCTGTAGGAGAAGTAAATGTAGTCACCAAGATGAAAGCAACGAATGCTGTAATTGGCGGTGAAGGAAACGGTGGAGTGATCTATCCTGCCAGCCATTACGGACGTGACGCTTTGGTAGGTATCGCTTTATTCCTCAGCCATCTGGCTCACGAAGGGAAGAAGGTGAGCGAGCTTCGTGCTACTTATCCTCCTTATTTCATAGCCAAGAATCGGGTAGATCTGACACCGGAAATCGATGTGGATGCTATCCTGGCTAAAGTAAAGGAAATCTATAAGAACGAGGAAATCAATGACATCGACGGTGTGAAGATTGACTTCGCTGATAAGTGGGTGCACCTGCGCAAGAGCAATACGGAACCGATTATTCGTGTGTACAGCGAGGCTTCGACCATGGAAGCTGCTGAAGAGATCGGTCAGAAAATTATGGATGTAATCAATGAACTAGCCAAGTAACAGCAATCAACTAGCTTTGAGCATAATAAGAGAGGGAGGACTAATAAACGAGTCCTCCCTTTTTTCATGCCTTTCTGAGATACCTATTTGTTAATGTTAGGTTTGTAACCGCTGAAGGCGAAAAAAACTTTTGGTAATTTGCTACCGAAAATATACCTTTGTGCATATTATTATCTGATTACTTTCCAAAATGCTATGAGAATACGCCTGATTCTAGTTTTTATCACATTGATTTGTCCATTGATTAGCATAGCTGACAATGTAAAGGATGCCTATCTTTTCCAAAAGGTGGACTACCAGCAGGGATTGTCCAATAGCGCCGTACTTTGTCTTTTTCAGGATAATGAGGGATTGATGTGGTTTGGTACCTATGATGGGGTAAATTGTTACGATGGGAAAAGTATGGAAGTGTTTCGTTCAGACTTTTCGGAACAAAAGACGCTGAGCAATAACATTATTCATTCTATTCAGCAGGCAGACAGCAGTTGCTTATGGATAACTACACATTTGGGAGCCAATCGTTTTTCGAAGGATTCACGGCAGGTAATCTGCAATTACGAATTTGACACTGATTTCGTGATTCATTCCAACCATGCAGGTAATACATGGGCGTTGAGTTATGACTGGATTGCCTATTACAATACCCACCATCGCCGTTTTGTACGGATTCCGATGCCCGATATTAAAATGCTGAAAGTAGATGTTCGCGCGTTTGTTACCGACGAAGGTGAATTATACCTTTTCCCTTATGAAAGCGGTGACCTGTATCGTTTCTCTTTAAACTCTTTCGATCAGGATACCTTGTCTACGCGTCTCACTACTACTCCCTCACATTTTCACTCCAAGCAGATACAGTATGTCTGCTATCAGAATGGTGTATTCTGTTTCTATGATTCGGATTATGATCTTTTTGTGTATGATATATCAAGAAAGTCTAAGATTTACATCCGTAACATTGGTGAGATGGTTCATAAATATGGGCAAATAACGGGAATTGTACCTTTCTATGAGGATATTGTTATCGCATTCCAGACGAATGGTCTAATTCGCTTGCGTCTTTCTCAAAAGTATGCAGAGGAGATTATCGATCAGAATATGCGTATCTATGGTATTTATAATGACTCCCGGCAAGGGGTACTGTGGGTAGGAACCGACGGGCAAGGAGCCATTATGTATTCCAAGAAGTATTCTATTGCCACTAATCTGATGTTAAACAGTTTCTCACCTAATTTGACCCGTCAGGTAAGGTCGATAATGACCGACAAATACGGGGGACTTTGGTTTGGAACAAAGGGAGACGGGCTGCTGCACGTGAAAAACTATCGGGACGGGGTACACGCATCCAACACAGAGGTTTACTCGCTGGATAAAAAGCAGAATGCGATGTCGTATGTCAAGCAGAACAGGGAATTTCAGGTATACTCCATGTTGGAGAGCCGTTATAGGAATGGATTCTGGGTTGGAACTGGCTCTTCGGGCTTGTGCTATTATTCTTTTGATAATGGAAAGTTGCATGAACTTTCAAATAGGGAAACAGGAACTGGAGGAGAAGTGGCAGATGTGCATTCCATCTTTGAGGAAAGCGACAGTGTCCTTTATCTGGCGACTTCGGGCAAAGGTTTTTATAAAGTAATAGTAGCTAACAGTAAGCAGGACCTTCAAATCAAATCGTGGAAGAATTATCGTTTTTACCATGAGCAACAAGAGCTTAACCTCTTTTATAGTATGGTGCCACAAGGAGATTCCCTGTTGTGGCTGGGAAGCAGGCAAAAGGGATTGATACGTTTTGACCGGAAAACGGAAGAGTATCAGATCTATTCCCTGAATGAGATTCTGCATAAATCTGTAGACGATATTCTCTGTTTGCACTGGCACGGAGAGCAATTGTATGTGGGCACTACCTCCGGCTTGGTGCGCGTTACTTTTAAAGAACGCAAACTGGAAGCGGATTATATCGGTCGTGAACAAGGGTTGCTTAATGACATGATTCATAGTATTCTGGAAGATGCCAACGGGCTGCTGTGGCTGGGCACGAATCGCGGACTGATCAAATTCAATCCGGAAAATTCATTTTCTCATGCCTATTATTACAGCGGAGGCATTCAGATAGGAGAGTTTAGCGATGATGCATATTACCGTTGTCCATATACCGGTTGTCTTTTCTTCGGAGGAATCGACGGATTGCTCTACCTTGATAAGAAGGTGTCGGCAGCACCGGAATATTATCCGGAAATATTATTGCGTAAGCTGATCATAGAAAAGACATTTGTCAATTTGCAAGACCATTATTTGCCGGACAGGAAAGGGCTGCGGATGCAGGGAGCCAATCTTTCGTTTTCTTTATTCTTTGTTGTACCTGATTATGCCAGTGGTGGCGATGTGGAATACTCGTATATGCTCGAAGGTTATGATAAGGACTGGGGAGCTTTCAGCAGTGTGAATGAAGCATCCTATTTCAGCGTCCCGTCCGGAGATTATCTGTTTAAGGTTCGCTATAAGAAAGATGTGTTTGCTACAGAATACAAGACCTTCACGATTCCCGTACACATTCTGCCCCCTTGGTATCGCACAGTGTATGCGTACATTATTTATATACTATTGGGTATCGTATTGGCAATGTATGTGATTCATCTTTTCCGCAAGTATTTTCGTCATGAACGGATGATGAAGAAACTGCTGGAGTCGGAAAATCGAAATATATCTCTGGCGGCGGATAGTTATCAGGCGCGTGAGGTGCTCAATACTTGTACTCTCATTTATCAGGCTTGTGATCAGCTAAACGACAAGAATATCTCCTCTGAAGGACATGCAGAGAAAATAGGTCAGATTCGTGAATCCGTGATGTCCTTGCTCTTTGGGTGTGGGTTGGGTGATGAATGTTTCCGTTTGTTGTCGTCGCTGCATTTTTCGGTTTCGGGGCGTTTGTCTCTTTTGAAGTTGGCGGAAGAGGTACTTCAAGTACTTGAAAAAGAAGGCCATGATGTCTCTTCGATACAGTTAGACATTCCGGAAAATTTCACTTATCCCGCCTATAAGAATGCGTTACGTTGTATCCTTTATTTCAGTTACCTTTATATTTCCAGTTGTAAGACAGAGAAGGTATCGGTGACGGTGACAGAAGAAGCAGGTTGTATGATGCTGACATTTGTTTCTCCGGATGAAACAGTGAAAGGATTGAAGGATGTATTGTCCGGAGAAGAACTCTTGTCTATCAGGGCGAAAGATTCGGATGATATGTTCAGGATACGGACCATGCAACGTTTCGTGTTTTCTGCATTGAAGCAGCAGAATAGTGTGATGCGCTATATAACCCCTGTAGGGCAGGATAATCAGTTGACTATCACATTCGATCCGGTTGTTGTGGCAGGGCAGAATGAAGTGAGAAAAACAGTTTTGTTGTTGGAAGACAGGGAAGAGATCGTCTGGTTGATCAGTGCGTTACTTTCCGATGAGTATGAAGTCCGTTCAGTGCGGAGTGTGCAGTTGGCATTTGACGAGATGCATAAGTCCGCACCGACTTTATTTCTGGTGGATATGCTTATGTATGCCGATGCGGAAAGTACCTTTATAAAGTATGTCAATAAGAATCGTTCTATGTTGTCGAAGACAGCGTTTATTCCGATGTTGACATGGAAAGTCAGTGCGTCTATGCAGCGGGAGTTGATTCTATGGGCAGATTCTTATATTGTTCTTCCTTATGATATACCATTCCTGAAAGAAACGATCCATAAAGTGATTTATGGCAAGCGGGAAGCCAGACAGATTTATATGGAAGGCCTGGAAGGCTGGGCAGATTCTATTGTTTGTACCACTACGGAGCAGGCGGATTTTGTCAGGAAGTTCTTGCAGGTCGTGGAGCAGAATCTGGATCGTGAAGATTTGGGCTCCACGTTTGTGGCAGAACAAATGTTGATGAGTTCCCGTCAGTTCTACCGGAAGTTTAAGGAGATTTCGGGTATGTCACCCAGCGATTTGATTAAAGATTACCGGATGGAGAAGGCCGCCCGTTTGTTGCAGAACGAGGAACTGTCTATTCAGGATGTAATTTCCGATGTAGGTATATCCAGTCGTGCTTACTTCTACAAAGAGTTTACCCGTAAGTTTGGCGTAACTCCTAAGGTATATAGAGAGAAGCTTTTAGGGAATGACACTCACAAAAATCAGGAGTGAACAGCCAGGAAGCGGTCTGGTATTAGTTGCCAAGAAATAAATTCCCATGCTGATCTGTGCTGCTTTTTAAGGTTGGTCTCCTTTGTACTCTCTTTTGTTTTCCATTATTTATTATTCTGATATATAGGGTATTATCCAGTACTCTATTTTACCATCTGTACTTTAAACAGACATTTTTTCTCTTCTCTGTTTTTTGGCGCACAGGAGTATCTCATTTCTTTGGTTATTCCTTTAATTTGCGTCAACGTATTAAACGTATTTGGTAACCTTATTATTATTAATTAAAAACAAGTAGTATGAATTTGTTTGGAATGAAAAAACATCGCATCAGGTCATTATGGCTACTACTATTGTTACTTACGTGTAGTGTAACAGTATGGGCGCAAGGAAGTTCCGTCACAGGCCGTGTCTCTGATGAAAAAGGAGAACTGCTCATAGGGGTGAGTGTTCAGGAAAAAGGTACAACGAATGGTACCATTACCGATATGAATGGTCAGTATACCTTGAAGCTTTCAACAGGGAATCCTATTCTGCTCATATCTTATATAGGATATAAGCCGCAAGAGGTAAAGGTAGCAAAGCAAAAAATCGTAGATGTCGTTTTGGTGGAAGATGTGTCGTCACTGGATGAAGTGGTAGTAGTGGGTTACGGCAATCAGCGTAAAGTATCCGTGGTAGGCGCTCAGTCTACGATGGATGTGAAAGACATTAAGATGCCTGCTGCAAGTCTGTCTTCTGCTATTTCCGGACGCATTGCCGGGGTGGTTGCCGTTCAGCGTAGCGGCGAACCCGGTCACGATGAATCGGATATCTGGATTCGTGGTTTATCTTCCTTGCTCGGACAGAGTTCCAGTCCCCTTGTGCTCGTTGATGGGGTAGAACGTAGTTTCAACAATATCGACCCTGAAGATATCGAATCGTTTACAGTGCTGAAAGACGCTTCCGCAACTGCAGTATATGGTGTACGTGGTGCCAACGGAGTCGTAATCGTGAAAACCAAACCCGGTAAAGTAGGCAAACCACAGTTTAGTGTGGACTATTACGAAAGTTTTACCCGCCTGACCAAGAAAGTAGATATGGCAGATGCCTACATTTACATGGATGCACGCAACGAGGCGCAGATGAATACAAGCGGTACACTTAAATATTCGGCTGCTTATATCGAAGCGACAAAGAAGGCCAACGGTTTATTGCCGAATGACAATCCCCGATTGTATAATCCTTACCTGTATCCGGCCATCGACTGGGCGGATAACCTGTTCAATGACTGGGGACACAACCGTCGCGGGAATATTAATATCCGTGGTGGTGTACCTAATGCAAACTATTATGCTTCATTGAGTTACTACGGAGAAACCGGTATGACCCGCAACTTCAAGCTGGAGAACTACAATACTCAGATGAAGTACGACCGTTATAACTTCACCTCCAATCTGAATCTGAAGCCGACTTCCAAGACGACGGTTGATCTGGGTTTTTCCGGTTATCTGGGACAGGGACACTATCCGCAGAGCAGCACCAGTTCGCTGTACGCAGCCTGTATGGATGTGAATCCGGTTATTTATCCTTTGTTGCTGCCCAACGGTACCGTGTCCGGTATCAACTCACAGCAAAAGTTCAACCCTTACGGTCTGCTGGCTCGCGGAGGTTATTATGATGAATTTTCCAGCCAGTTAAATTCTAATATCCGCGTGAAGCAGGACTTGGATTTCTGGAAGTGGAGCAAAGGACTTTCCGCTTCTGCCATGGTAGCTTTCGATACTTACAATTCACGTAAGAGAAAGTATAACCGGAATGAACCAATGTACACCTTTGCCGGTAAAACGGACGAAAACGGAATCTGGATAGAAGACACCTTGTTTGATGAAGAAACAGGCGATTACCTCTACTCGGTGCTGAAAGAAGCGGATGGTAGCCTGTCACTTCAGACACCGGAGCAATGGAGCAGCCGCACGGTGTATACAGAAGCATCCTTGAACTATGACCGTAGTTTCGGTGCTCATCGGGTAGGAGGTCTGTTGCTTTACAATCAGAAAGTATATTGGGATTTGAATGCGACGGATGTCATTGGCGGTATGCCTTACAAGCAACGCGGTTTTGCCGGACGTGCTACTTATTCATGGAACGACCGTTACTTCGCAGAATTCAATCTCGGTATCAATGGTTCGGAGAACTTCAGTCCGGGCAAGCGTTATGGTGTCTTCCCTGCTTTTGGTCTGGGATGGGCAGTCTCCAATGAATCTTTCTGGAATCCGGTCCGCAAATACATTTCCTTCCTCAAATTCCGCTATACGGACGGATGGGTCGGCAGTGATACCGCAACAGGCAGACGCTTCATGTATCAGGGGGTGTTCACCGGTCTGACAGGAACCATGTTCGGAACCAATTATACAAGTGCCAACGGTTATGGAGAAGAAAAGTATGGTGTAAATGTCACTTGGTCTAAATCCAGAAAGCAAGACTTGGGTATCGATATCAAGTTCCTGAATGATAATCTGTCCTTTGTAGTCGACTTTTTCAAGGAACGTCGCGACAACATCTTCCTGCAACGCAGTACAATCCCCAGCTACGCCGGATGGATCGAAAACCCTTATGCTAATCTGGGTGTCGTAGAAAATAAAGGTATAGAGCTGGCGATGGACTATACACAACGGCTGGGTAAGAAGACATTCCTTACGGTACGTGGCAATCTGACTTTCAATAAAGACAAGATTATAGAGAACGACGAACCGCCGGTAGACTATCCTTGGATGGAGACACGCGGTACGAATGTAAATGCGACTTGGGGATTCATAGCCGATGGGCTCTTTACCAGTCAGGCGGAGATTGAAGACCATGCTACCCAGTTCGGGACAGTACATGTAGGCGATATCAAATACCGTGACTTGAACGGAGACGGGGTGATCGACAACTATGACAAGACCGTCATCGGACGCGGTGATGTCCCCAGAATCTATTACGGATTCGGTGCTGACCTACAGATCGGAGACTTTTCTATCAGCGCCCTGTTTCAGGGAACCGGACAGGCCGACCGCTATCTGGACGGCATTTGTATCAAGCCTTTCTGGGATGACGAAGGCCGTGACAATGTCTTTGCCAACATCCACGACCGCTGGAGTCCCGACGATCCGACCAATCAGGATGTGTTCTATCCGCGCATGTATGTTGGCAGTGACGCCAACACGAATAATGTTCAGAAAAGTTCGTGGTGGGTGAAAGACGTCAGCTTCCTGCGTCTGAAGCAACTGAACATATCCTATAATATACCGAAAAAGCTGCTGGACAGATGTTTCCTCAAAAGTGCAAGCGTCTACCTCATGGGTACGAATCTGCTTACCTTCTCTAACTTCAAGCTGTGGGATCCGGAGCTGAACTCGAGTAATGGAACAGCTTATCCGAATGTATCCAGCTATTCGGTCGGAGTCAAGTTTAGTTTTTAACCCTAAAGTCAAATAATCGTTATGAAGAATAGAATAAAACAATACCTGTTGGCTGCATCGATGTGTGTCGGACTGACTGCTTGCAGTGATTTCTTTGAACCGATTCCCGGTGTGCAGTTTGGACTGGACGAAACGTTTGCCTCCAAGCAAAGGACGGAAGAATATCTGAACAATGTATACAGCTACGTGCGTGAAGTGACAGATGCCATTCATCCGAACACCTACGGAGGTATCTTTACGGAAGCATCTTTGGACGGAGCAAACCGCTGGAACAAAACGTATGCGGAATGGACCAACGGCTCCTTTAACTCCGCTTCAGCTCAGGCAAGTGAATACTTTTCAAAGTACTATCAGGCAATAGCCAAAGCAAGTACGTTCATCCAGAACGTAGATAAATGTACAGAAGCCGCCGCCTCTACACGTGGAAAGTGGAAATCGGAAGCACGTGCATTGCGGGCATACTATTATTTTGAATTGCTGCGCCTTTACGGTCCTATTCCGTTGATTGGCGAAGATCCCATTCCTTTGGACGCTTCCTTGGAAGAACTGATTAAAGAACGTAATTCGGTAGACGAATGCGTAAACTTCATTGCTACGGAATTGCAGAGCGCTATTGATTCCGGCGATTTGCTCCAGAGAGCCGGGAAGGCAAACCTGGGACGTATGGATGTCGCCACTTGTATGGCACTCAAGGCAAAGCTGTACCTCTATTGGGCAAGTCCGCTTTTCAACGGAAATACGGATCAGGCGTCAGTCAAGAATAAAGACGGCAAACAACTTTTCCCTCAGACCGAAGATAACTCCAAATGGACTCAGGCACGCGATGCATATGAACGGTTTATGACCTTCGCAACCGGACAGGGATACAAGCTGACCGAGGTCTATACGAATGGAAAACTGGACCCTTATGCTTCGTGCAGGGCTGCGGGCGAGTTTTTCACCACAACCTGGGAAGCTGTTGATGAACTGATTTTTGTGAAGCTGAGAGATTTGTACGACTATACCTACTGGGTATGCCCTAAGTTTACCGACTTCCAGGATACCGATGTGACTGGCGGCGGTGGCTATTATACAACACAGGAAACGGTAGACCTGTTCTTTACGAAAGACGGACTGACCATCGAAGAAGATCCCGGCTATGACAAATTCGAGGGCATACCGAGCGCCAACAACTTCACATCCGGAAGATATTATGACCCCAATAACCCTTCCCGTCTTTACTTTGACGCCGATAAGTCCAAAGTGCTGAAACAGTGGAAAGACCGTGAACCGCGCTTTTATGTGAATATTACCTATAGCGGCTCTATCTGGCTGAACGAAGGTAAGTACAATGAGGAAATGCGCACAGACTTCACCAACGGTGCAAACGGAACCTGCGGCAAGTCCAAAGCCTCCGGCGACTGTCCGGATTCGGGATACTTGATCCGTCGGGGTGCGAAAGCTTCTAACAATAACGGCTCGAAACACTTCTCTCCGGTACTTCGTCTGGCAGATATGTATTTGGGATATGCCGAAGCACTTTGTATGTGCAGCGATCTCGATAATGCCCTGACTTATCTGAATAAAATCCGTGTCCGTGCAGGCATTCCCGAATATACATTTACCGCAACAGCCGGCAAAATAACCTGTCCGAAGACACAGACCGATCTGCTGAACCGTATCCGCCGCGAACGTCTGGTTGAACTAGTCTTCGAATGGAACCGCTATTTCGATGTGCGTCGCTGGAAAGTGGCGGAAGGACAGAATGATCCCGAACATTGGATCTATCCGGCATATCACACCGGAGGCGAAGGAGGCAAAGTATACGGTATGAATATGGACAAGGATTATCCGGCATTCTTCGAAAGGACCTCTTTTGAGACTCGTGTAGCATTTACGAAAAAGCAATATTTCATGCCGATACCTTATGATGACCTCCGTCGTATCCCGTCACTGGTACAAAACTTAGGATGGTAATACGATATTCGAACAATAACGCTTAAACAAGAAGATTATGAAACATTGGAAAGATATAGCTTTCGGGTTGTTTGTCTCACTGACACTGGCTGCCTGCTACGGTGAGGAAGACAGCTTCGCAACTCCTGACATCTATAAAGATTATCAGCCTGTACTGAAAGACGGGAATACCGTAGCCGGATATGCGGCTGCCCCTCTCAAAGAGGCGAAATATGATGAGGTGCTGAATGAACTTTACCTCACGTGGGACGGCAGTAACTCCGGCTGGGAAAAGAGAGATGAATATGTGGGAGTGGAAGTAGAATTCAACTCCCTGCTCTCCGGCAAAAAGATAAAGCGCGTCATGATCCCGAATGTCGGTGATTTTGGCAACCTGACTGTGAAAAGGCGGGATTATGGCAACGAGCCGACCACTCTGCGTCTGAGTAAATATCGTACAGTAGTGGTTACAGACCGTTACGGTGTAGAGGAACTTCGTTTCCGTTCTATCTACAAAGATGCCGACGGTGCCCGGCAGACAAGTGACTGGACGAATCTGAGCGATCAGGCGGATAAGTATGAACTTCAAGTGGATATGAACTATGCTGCCTGGCAGTATTTTAAAACCAGCCAGGCGACACAAGTTCAGATTTCCTTTGAGAGTGATTCGGAGATACGTCCCGTTTCTGCATTGTATAATCTGATAGGTAACGGAGATGAGGCTGCTACTCAGGAAGAGTTCCGGAAATGGTATTATATGGATTGTGCGGCTATGTCATTCGACCCCTATAATCTGGCTTTCGACCCTTACGGCAAACTGCGTGTCTTTATCAAGAAAGACCAGACCGGAGGAGCGTATGCGATAGATTACCCCACCCATAACGAAGGAAGAGGTATTGTTTATCCGGCTTCGGAAAGCAATCCGAACGATGCGTGGTGGAAACTGCCGGACATGCAGCATGTGTTCATGCACGAGATGGGACACTGCGTGCAGTGGATGCCCAAACAAGGAAAATATATCATGGAAGGTGTGCAGGATTGTGACCGACAGGGGTATCAGGAAGGATGGCCGGACGCTGTGAAAGTAGCGAGCAAAGGATATATTCTGGCTACGCAAAAAGAAGAGTATCAGGCCGCTATCGCCAAGTCTTACCGGAATCCGCAGAGTGATAAATACTTTGTCTGGCAGGTTGACTATAATACTTCCGGTGCTTTTATGAGTTGGCTGCGTCTTTATAATGGCGACTTCGTACGTATGTTGCCGTGGACGGTGCTGATGGACGAACTGACCAACCAGTGGAGCCTGGAGGATGCGGTGAAGTATATCCTGAAGGAGAGCTACCCGGACCTTACGATGGAAGAACTCTGGAACGAATACAAGACAGAGGTGGAAGTGTTCCTGCAAAATAACTAATAGAGCAACCTTTAAAAAAAAAACTATAATGAAGAAAGTATTATTTGCATTAGCTGTGCTGTGCACGAGCTTTTGGAGTTGCAATACCTTGGATTTGAATGACGTGGGCTACGGAGATGGTGACCGTCTGAAGGCTTCCTCCGTTAAAAAAATATTGTATGGCACAGCCGATGGCTGTTGGAAAGCTGACTATCAGGGGCACGAGTTTTACTTCCAGTTTCATGAAGACGGAACAGTGACACTGGATTCGGACTTTCTGGAGATGGCGGTAGAAGGAAAAACATCATTCTCTGCCAAAGGCAAGGAAGTGGCACTGGATATTGAGAATTGCGATGTCCATCTGCAAAACCTGGGGAGTGAATTTGCAGATACCAAGTTTGTCGTATCAGAGATTCCGGCAGAAGGAGAGGCACCACAGCTGAACTTATACGGTGAATCTACCGGCAATACCATTGAACTGCAGCCGACTACACAGGCATACATCGATGGTAAAGTTGCTTCAAAAGCGGACTTTACCGAACTCTTTGAGAAAAACTTATTGGATAATCAGTCCATCTGTGACGCTTCCGGCAATTTTATCGGTTATTATAGCTTGGTACTGAATGGTGTCAATGATCTTTCTGTCAAGGTAATAACGATTGAAAACAAGGATGGAAGCGATGCGAACGGCCATACGCAATATTATGAATCTAAACTGACGAAAGAAGGGCAAATCTTCAAACTGGACACGCCGGTAGAACAGATTAAATCGGTGAACGGAGCCACTTATGCCTTCAAAGCCATTGATTGCACCGGTGATGCGGTGGCGGTAGACGGTATGTCAAATGTAACCCTGACCTCCAACAAGGGAGCGGTCAATGACTTCGACTATGTGACTTCCGGAGGAAAATTCACACTCGGAAAAGCGCAGGATCACGGTGCCGCTTGTGATGAAATATGGGCGGGAACAGGCGGACAGGCTACAAGCTCCGGTGGAACAATCGCCGATATAAATGCCATGAGCTATGATTTCGGATGGAGTGGAAGCGCGAAGCAAAGACCGCTCGTTATCTGGACATGGTGGTTTGCAAACCTCGCTTTCCCGAGCAGTGAAGAAGGAGCAAGCATCCTGATGAATAATTCCGATAAAGACCGTGTCTTGTTTAAGAACATATCCGGCAGCGGACAGACTTGCGGCGGCGGTACTCTTAACGCGACTGAAGTAGCTGAGATAAATGCCTACTGTAAAGACCTGATAGATACCTGGTTCAATGAGAAAGGGCTTTTTGTTGTTCGTCACGACCGTCAGAGTGCAGGAGATAAATTCTACATCTATCTTTTGTGTCCCGATACGGAAGCCACTTCGAAAGGTGGAATGTGGATGAAGTATCAGAGAGACTGAGAATGAATGTGAATAAGATAGTATAAGCTAATGATGCTAACGTACTTAACTAATTAATAATTAATAAATGAATAGATGATGAAAAGACTGTTTTTACTGATGATCCTGGGTGTAACTTCGGTGTTATGCCTGAATGCTCAAACTAAGTCGTTGCACCAGCTGCAACAGGAATTCGTTGATTTACGCTGTGGTATGTTCATTCATTTCAACATGCCGACCTTCTTTAATGAGGACTGGCCGGACCCGGATGCTGCTCCCGAGCTTTTCAACCCTGTCAGGATGGACTGCAAACAATGGGCAAAAGCGGCAAAATCAGCCAACATGACCTACGGATGTCTGACAACGAAACATCATAGCGGTTTCTGTATATGGGATACTAAAACGACCGATTATAGTGTAATGAGCAGCCCGTTCAAACGTGACGTGGTAAAAGAATATGCCGACGCATTCCGTGCCGAAGGGATGAAAGTGATGCTCTATTATTCGATCCTCGATACGCATGCCCGGCTGCGTCCCAAGTGTATAACTCCGCAGCATATCGAAATGATCAAGGAGCAACTTCGCGAACTGTTGACCAACTATGGTGAAATAACAGCTTTGATCATTGACGGTTGGGATGCCCCGTGATCACGTATCTCTTACGATGACGTACCTTTTGAAGATATTTATCGTCTGGTCAAATCAATCCAGCCCAACTGTCTGGTGATGGATTTGAATGCAGCGAAATATCCTGCCGAGGCTTTGTTTTACACGGATATCAAGTCTTACGAACAAGGAGCCGGACAGCATATCTCGAAAGATACCAACCGTCTGCCTGCCTTGTCTTGCCTGCCGTTACAGCAGAACTGGTTCTGGAAAGAAAGTTTCCCGACTACCCCTGTGAAGTCTCCGGCACAAATGGTCAATGATAATATCATCCCGATGGGCAAATCCTATTGTAACTTTATCCTGAACGTAGCTCCCAACAGAGACGGCTTGATGGATGCCAACGCCTTGAAAGCTCTGAAGGAAATAGGTAAACTGTGGAAGAACGACGGTCGTGTAGCAACGGTTCCCGAAGCGGATGCTCCTATTATATCTTCCAACATTGCCAAATATCAGCCTGCCGAAGGTACATGGAGCAGTGACTATGCTATCATGGACTTTGCCAATGACGATGATTTCGGGACCTGCTGGAATTCTAATCCTGAAGTGAAAGTGCCCTGGTATTCGGTTACTTTTGAGCGCGAGAAATCTTTCAATATGGTGGTTATTACGGATCGTAACAATGACCGTTTGCAGGAATACCGTCTGGAATACCGTGCGGGTGGTACATGGAAACCCCTTTACGAAGGTAAGGCTCCTACCGGTCTGCGTGTGAAAATCCACCGTTTCGATACGGTTTGGGGAGATGCGGTACGAATGACTGTCTTAAACTCTAATGGTACTACCTCCATTGCAGAGTTCGGGGTATATTGTGAGAGAAGATGATGAATTTATCTTAGAGTTAAATCATTGATTTTATATAGAATCACCATCAGGTAAAGTCGTGTTTTTTGATGGTGATTCTATTTCATCCAACTCTTTATCGTACGTCCGTACTTCCCTTTTTGTGGGACTTGCGTGTAGAATAATATTTGGATTTAGGCCAAACATTTGTATCAGCTTTCTAATGGTCTATCCGATGGCTTTTGTTACTTTTCTTACTTATTAATGTCTCATTTATATTATATTTAGTATATTTGTTCCCGCTTTATCTAATAAGACATGAACAATAACACTTGCTATTAATATAATGAGAAGATGTCTGATATTATGCCTTTTTACATTTATTAGTTCGTTGGTCTGTTGGGCTGATGCGGGTAAAGATGCTTATCTTTTTCGGAAAGTCGATTATCAACAAGGGCTTTCTAATAGTGCTGTGCTTTGCCTCTATCAGGATAAAGCAGGGCTGATGTGGTTTGGCACTTATGATGGCGTGAATTGTTATGATGGGAAAGGTATCGAGGTCTTTCGTTCTGATTTCTCAATGAAAAAGACGTTGAGTAACAATGTCATTCATTCTATTCAGCAGGCAGATAGCAGTTGTTTGTGGATTACTACACATTTGGGAGTTAATCGTTTTTCGCAAGATTCGCGTCAGGTAGTGGGATATTATGATTTTACAGGTGATTATTATCTGCATTCCAATCCGAAAGGAGATACTTGGGTAGTAAGCGATGAAGGAATCTTTTATTATAATACTTATCATAAAAAGTTTGTCCATCTCAAAAATATAGAGACTCCTGTCGAGAATATGGATCAGCGTGCTTTTGTCACGGATGATGGTGTCTTATGGACTTTTCCACGGAATACAGGTAGTCTGATTCAATGTTCATTAGATGGCTTTGACCGGGATACATTGTCTGTCCATCCTACTGTTTCATCTTCTGATTTTCATGCAAAACCTATCGATAATGTATTTTATCAGAATGGCATTCTCTGTTTTGTGGATGCAGAGCGGGATCTTTATGTATATGATATTTCCAGAAGGTCTAAAATCTATATTCGTAACCTTTCTTCGTTGGTGCAACGATATGGGAAAGTTGTGGGAATTGTTCCTTTTTATGAAGACATTATAATTGCTTTTCAAACCAATGGTTTAGTACGTTTACGCACCTCGAAAAAATATGAAGAAGAAGTGGTGGACCGTAATGTACGTATATATGATATTTTCCGCGATCCTCATCAGAATATTCTTTGGGTAGCTTCTGATGGGCAGGGAGCTGTCATGTACGCTAAGAAGTACTCGATAGCCACTAATCTGATGCTTAGCAAACTATCATCCAATCTAAGTCGGCAGGTACGTTCTGTCATGACAGACAAATATGGCGGATTATGGTTTGGCACGAAAGGAGATGGACTTTTGCATGTACATGACTATGAAGGTGGTATGGATGCTTCTGCTACTACAGTTTACTCTCCAGTAGGCAGGCAGGATGCCTCATCTTATACCCGTTGGAATAGAGAGTTTCAAGCATACTCATTAAAACAAAGCCGTTATATGGATGGCTTTTGGGTAGGATCGGGTAATCCCGGACTGTTTTACTATTCTTTTGCAGATAAGGCCTTGCATTGTGTTGAGGATAAGTCTGTAGATCCTGTTATCGAAATACATGATATCTATGAAGAGAATGACAGCGTACTCTATGCGGTTACGGCTGGGGTCGGATTTCGTAAATTGATATTGGAGAGGAAACAAGGGGAAATTCACCTCAAATCGCAAAAGCGTTATCATTTCTTTTATGAACAAAAAGA
>OHAP01001186.1_pt1 | contig 17221 bp, 11 predicted proteins | sample 1577171 | NCBI WGS metagenome assembly OHAP01 (sample SAMEA3541489, study PRJEB24748) | human gut metagenome | biome: human gut; feature: human-associated habitat; material: faeces | place: China | collected 2012 | reverse complement strand
ATGCTAAAAAATAGCTATCATAGAATATTGGAAATGACTTCCCCTTTTTCATTGAAAACCATCGTGGGGGAGGTGTAGTCTTCCGGCTTCAGCGCGGGATCCAGCGGCACATCGGCAAAGCTGGTGTGGTCGAGCTCCTGGCCGGGGTTGAAGCTCACGAAGTCGAAACCGCGGGAATAGCCGTACTTGGGCAGGCGCATGGGCGGGGTGTCGTAGACGAGGGCCGTCTGCATGTTCTTGCCCCACATGATGTCGGCGACGGTGGTGTCGTCAGGAGCGAGAGGCTGCCAGCCGCCGTAAGGCAGGGTGAAGCGGCCGGTCATGAGGGCGCGGCGCACGGGCACCGTGGGCAGGCCTTCACTGTAGGCGTTTTCGAAGAGGAAGCCCTGACGGGCGAGGCGATCGATATTGGGGGTCTTCACAACCTTGTTGCCGTAGCAGCCAAGATAGTTGAACTGGAGCGTGTCGAGCATGATCAGCACGACGTTCTTGATCTTGCGGTCTTCTTTCATGGCGGTTCCTTCCGTAGAGAGGGTTGGAGGGTCGCTGTGCGACCTTGTTCTTGCATTCACAATACGGGTTTCAGGGACATTTTCTGTCTCCCAAGAGACACTTTTCACCTTTTCCGATTTTTTTCACGAAAGCTCCGGAGGAATCGAGAAGCCGGAACAGGGCCGTTTATAAAGTATAATACTATATGTTTATTAGCTTTTTTATGATAAAAAAATGAACGCTCCGATTGGCCGAAAACCCTTGAGCCACAAAGGTTTTGAGTGGAATGGAGTCATTCAGCAAGGATCTTTTCTTCACATGACAAAAGAACGAAACAACTTGCGGAGATGATGGTATGTTATTCAGAATCGGGAAGCGGAAAGGGCGGCCCGCCCCCCCCGAAGGGGACACCTCTTTCGGCTGGATGCATTGTGCAGCTCCCGACGCCACCCCATACGCGGAAACCCGCCACCCTGTTTCGCCCGGCGGAGAAACCTTTTCAATCGGGCCGATCATACCCCCAGAGCACCCGGCTCTACCGCGCAGAGCGGGCACATCAGCAAGCCAAGCGTCTCTTGACCACAACAAGCGGGCGGCATCTTGAGGATACCGCCCTGCTGCCTCCGCCCAAGAACCGTATCCCTCCGCAACGGGAACGGTTGTGGAATAACTTCCGGCATCAAGCGGCATTTCCGCTTGATGAATGGCACCCGTAAGCCTATACTCTATGCTATCGGATGTTTTGCCGGCTTTTATATTCTTTGATACGATGCGTGCCGGACTTTTTCCGACATGCGGGGGGGGCATCCCCCGGAGTGTCTCCACACCCTATCCAAGAGAACAGTGGAATGAACAGGCTCCAGGAATTCCTCGACAACCCGCACATAATCACCGGAACTGCCACCGTTGCCGCGGATCCGCAACTTACCTTGATCGCGGCGAACAAGGCCCTCTATACGCTTGTCGGGGAAACCGCCGAGTCGTGCCGCCAACAGGGCAACTCCCTCCTTCCTTGGATCGAACAATCTTCCGCCGTGCGCCTCATCGGGCTCCTCGCCGGGCACCCTCCCCTTTTCGACTGGGAAGGGGTGCTCGTCCGCAAAGACGCCACCTCCGTCCGCATCCGCCTCTCCGGCACGCGCATGGAAGGCGTCCTCCACGAAGGCCAGTACCCCGTTTACCTTTCCGCCTTTACCGATCTCGCCTGCGTGGAGGAGATGCTGCGCAGCGCCGAATACGAGCGCCGTAAATACGCCCTCATCGCCGACATTTCCGAAGATCTGCCCTTTGAATACGACTTTGAGACGGATACCATCGCCTACACCCAAAAGTACCATAAGGTCTTCGGGCACGAACCCGTTATTCCCCGTTTCCGCGAACGGCTGGGCAGAGGCGAGGCCATCGATCCCGTAAGCGAGGGGTTCCGTGAACCTTTTCTCGCCCTCGACGCCGAAAAAGCCTCCACCGAGGCCGCACCCGAACGGTTCCTGACCACCCACTCAGGCCGCAAGCGCTGGTTCGCCCTCTACAGCACCAACATCCTGGACACCCTCGGCAAGCCCGTCAAATCCGTGGGCGCGCTGCGCGACATCGACCGGCAGAAGCGCGAACAGCTCAGGCTCCTTGATAAGAGCCGCACCGACTCCATGACCGGGCTTTACAACAAGGTCACGACCGAAGAGGAAATCCGCATCGCCCTGCGCGACGCAAGGCCCGGCAGTTCCGGCGTGCTGTTCATGATCGACATCGACAATTTCAAGGACGTCAACGACAGCATGGGGCACCTCGCCGGGGACTCCATCATCATGGAAATCGCCCGCCAGCTTCGGCGCACCTTCCGGCAGGACGACATCATCGGGCGCGTGGGCGGCGACGAATTCCACGTCTACATGCGCGACGTTTCTGAAATCGCGGGTATCCGCACACGCGCGCAGTCCCTCTGCTCCTCCATCCGCAACCTGTTCAAAAACAGCAATATCGACAACGCCGTCTCCGTCAGCGTGGGCATCGCCGTTACCGAGCGCCCCATCGCCTATGAGGATCTGTTCCGGCAGGCCGACGTCGCCCTGTACCACGCCAAAGGGAACGGCAAAAACCGTTACGAATTCTTCGGCCAGTCCTCCGGCGGAGACGCCGACGGCGTCCAGACATCCGCGCCCCTCGCCGTCAACACCGTCCGCAACAGCATCATGGTGGACATCATCGATATCCTCTTCAGCATGTACGACATGCACGAAGGGATCGACAAGGCGTTGCATTTCATCGGAAACGCCTTGCGCGTGGACAAGATTCTCATCTTTGAATACTCGCTCGACGGGAAGGCCGTCAGCATCGCGCATGAATGGTGCTCCGATCCGAAATGGAGCACCAAGGAGCAGTTCCAAAACGTCCCCGTCGACAAAATCGAGCTGCCCAAAACACGGGACTCCAGCGGCATCTATTATTGCAGCGATTTTTCGGAAGTCCCCCCGGAAGAAAAAACGTTCATCCTCGACGACACCATCTCCTCGCTCCTCCAGTGCGACATCGTGCGCGACGGGCATGTGGTCGGCCATATCGGCTTCGAGGAGCGCGGCAACCGCCGCATATGGACGCAGCAGGAAGTGGACGCCCTCATCCTTATGTCCAAAATCATCGGGGAGTACATCCGGCAGCGCCGCTCCGCCAGCCTTTTGCGCGAAAGTTACGAATCCACCCGCAACATCCTCAACAGCCTGCCCAATACGGCGGTCTACGTCATCGACGCCAACCACCGCATCGTCTACTTCAACGATACGGTCGCCCGCGCGTATCCCAATGTCAAGCTCGGGGTGACCTGCTTCGAGGTGTTTTGGGGCAAATCCGATATCTGCTCCTTCTGTCCCGTAACAAAACACGGCGGCGGGGAGGCGTTCACCACCCTGCATGAGCACCCGCCCTTCAAGGGCATCTGTGAAATTTCGGTTTCCGGTATCCTTTGGGAAAACAAGGAGCCCGCACACGTCGTGCTCATTTCAGAGCGCCTTCTGACGCCCGAGGAGCGCAAGGCCAAGGCCAAGCGCGATTCCTTCGCCCGCGCCCTCTGCGAGAGCTATCATTATGTCGTGGACGTGGATCTCGGCACCGGCCATTTTGAGCTTCTGGCCAACCGCAATGACCTCGCCACCGACACTTCGGGCGATTACGCCGCCCATTTCGAGCTGTTCTTCGGTCATATCCTCCCACAGTACCGTGACGCCTTCCGCGAACACTTCTCCCTCGAAGGGCTGCGGGCAGCCTTCGCGGCAGGCGTAAACGACAGGAATATCCATCTCGAATACCAGTTTGCCGAGGAGGCCGGGCCCCGCTGGCGTACCCGCATCGCCTTCGCCTATACGCAGGACGACGGCTCGTGCTACGTCCTCCAATGCATCCGGGATATCAACGAGCAGAAATGCGCGGAATTCACCCACAGGCGGGACGAAGAAAACCTTCAAGTAGCCCTTCAGAACAGCTACGCCAAGATCTACCGGATGAACCTCGCCGCCAACCAGCTGACCTGCCTGTTCTGCAACACCAAGCTGCTCGCGCCCATCGATGTCAGCGGCGAATTCGACAAGGACATCATCACGGTCATGAAAACCCGCGTCCATCCGCGGGATCGGGTGGTCTTCCGGAATTTCTTCACCGCCGAAACCATCCTCAGGAAACTCGACGCCGGGGAAGAGCTTTCCGTCGAATACCGCAAGCTCGGCCTTGACGGGACCTATCACTGGATGCTGGCGCTCATCGTGCCCTTGCCGACCGGCAACCGGGGAGAGACCGTCCTCCTCGTGCGCGACGTCACCGAGAAGAAGGAAGAGGAAAACAACTACCTCCTCGCCCTGCAAAACAATTATTCCGAGATCTTCTCCCTCGACGTCAGGAGCCGCACGGTCACGCCGCTGTTCTACAACAGCGAGCAGGTGCCCATCGTCAAGGAGGAAGCCAATTTTTCCGCGTTCGTCAAGCGGCGCGCCGTCGACCGCGTGGCCCCAGAATCCCTCGAAAGCGTGCTCGATTTCTACGAGCGCCGCCTTTTCGGGGAACTGGAACGCGGCGGCCGCCCGGAATGTGAATACCGCAAGCGTTCGTCGGAAAACGGCCCTTACCGCTGGATCGCGGCCTCGGCGCAGCCTGTCCCCGGCAACGAGGGGCACGCCCTTATCCTGCTGCGCGACGTCACCAAGAAGAAAGAAGAGGAAAACAACTACCTCCTCGCCCTGCAAAGCAACTATACGGAAATTTTCCGCCTCGATCTTGAAGCCGGGCTTATCGCTCCCCTCTATTACAACAGCGAACAAGTCACCATTTCGCCGACCCTGATGCCCATCGAGGAATTCGTCCTCGATCGTGGCAAAAACCGCGTGCACCCAGAAAACCTCAAAAGCGTCCGCACCTTTTACGACGTGCCGAACATCATGGCCCGGCTCGACCTGGGCGAGGCCCCACAGCTCGAATACCGCAAACGGCAGGACGCCGGAAAACCCTACCGGTGGGTCAACGCCACCATCCGGGCCATCCCCGGAGCGTACCACCATGCCCTGCTCCTGCTGAGCGACATCACCGAACGGCTCAACGAGGAAGCCGATTTCTACAAGGCCCTCCAGCACAGCTATTCCGAAATCTACGAGGTCATGCTCGATACGGATTCCATGCGCATCGTGCACCGGGACGAAGATTCCACGTTGGCGAAACCCGAGCTGACCCATTCGTATTCGCGGGACACCCGTACCATCGCCAACCGGTACATCCACCCCGATGACCGGGAGTCCTTCCTTGATCTTTTCTCCCCGGAGAACGTCAGCAGGAAAGTGGCCGACGATCCCCGGCTGTCCACAGAATACCGCGTCCTTGCCGTCGACGGGACCTATCACTGGATCTCGATACTGGTGCTGCCCATGCCCGGATCGTCGGGGCGCCTGCTCCTCCTCTGGCAGGACATCAACGAACGCAAAAGGATGGAAGAAACCGCCGCCCGGCTCGAACGCCGTCAAAGCACCGTGTTCCGCCAGTCCGGGGACTGCATCATCGAAATCAACCTGCGCACGTGGCAGTTCCACCGCAACGCCTCCGCGCCGAGCCTGCCCAGCGAACCCCGTTCCGGCGACTACCGCACATTCCACGCCGAAACAATAGCGATGGTCCATCCCGCCGACCGCGAACGCATCAACCGCACCACCAAGCCCAAAGCCCTGCTCGAGGCCTGCCGCGCGCATTCCCGCACCCTCGTCGATCAGTATCGGGTGCTCTTTGGCGAAAACGAACAGTTGTGGCTCGAAAACCGCGTGTTTTTCCTTGAAGAAGGCGACGATATGACCGCCTTTTTCATCATCCGGGACATCACGGAGCAGAAGCGCGTCGAAGAGGAACGCGCCCTTGAGGAAGAGCGCTACAACATCGCCCTGCGCAACACGTATACCGAAATCTACGAAATCGACCTCAGCGCCGATACGCCCCACCTTGTCTACGCCGCCGACACGCCCATGATCCCCGTGGATCACGACAAGAACGGCAATATCCACACCATAGCCGCCACACTCATCCACCCTGAGGACCGGGAACGCTTCCTCACCGCTTTCATCGGGAGCAACATCAGCAAGGAGTTCAGCGAAGGCCGCATGGAAGTCCCCGCCGAATACCGCCGCCTTGGCAGCGACGGCAAATGGTACTGGGTTTCCGCCTTCATCGTTCCGCTGTGCGGGCACGACTCCTGCCGCACCGACAAGGGGATACTCCTCGTCCGCGACATTTCCGAACAGCGTGAAGAGGAACAGCGCCGCCGCATCAGCGAGCAGTACGATCACGCCTTGCGCAACATCTACGACGAGCTGTACGAACTGAACATCACGCAGGACAGCTACCGTATCGTGTACCACGTGAAGGGCAAGTATGTGACCCCGCCCGAGCAGGGCCGCCTCAGCGAGTGCATCGATCTCGTATCGCGCAACATGCTCTTTCCTGAAGACCGCACCCGCTTCCTCGAATTCTTTAATCTCGATGCGCTGCGGCAGAACTTCGCGGCGGGCCGGGAATACCTTATCGGCGAATTCCGCAAGCTCTGGCACGACCAGGAGTACCACTGGGCGTCGATCACCATGTTCCCCGTGGCCCAGCCCGACGGCGGCGACGAGATCTATCTCGCCTTCATCATGGATATCGGGGACAAGAAGCAGGCGGAGGAAGTCGCTCAGCAGAACATCCTCCTTGAGCGCCAGCGCCTCGACGACGAACGCTACCGGACCATCGTGGAGCAGACGGACACCCTCGTCTTCGAGTGGAACCTCGAAACCGATACCCGTTACATCTCGCCGGAGATCGTCGCCCGTTTCGCCGGGAACTACGACCACCGTGATCTGATGCACGTCTGGCGGGAAGACCTCGTGATCCATCCTGACGATCTGCCCCTGCTCACCGCCTTCCTCAAGGATTCTCGCATCCAGCGCTATACCGAGATGACCGCCCGCTTCCGCAAGCGCGACGGCGTGTACATCTGGTGCAAGGCGGCCCTCACCTGCCTGCACGACGACAAGGGCAATCCCAAGCGCTATATCGGCACGCTCAACGACGTCGACAGCGCGACCCGTTCCGTGCTCGCGCTCAAGTACCGGGCCGAGTTCGATCTCCTGACCGATCTGTACAACATGCACACCTTCTACTCGCAGGCGGCACAGGCCGTGCACGCCTACCCCGAGCGCCGCTACAGCATCGTCCGCATGGACATAGACCGCTTCAAGGTCATCAACGACCTGTACGGCCTTAAGGAAGGCGACAAGCTCCTCATCGCCATCGCGGATCTGCTGCGGGAAAAGATGGCCGGGACCCACAGCGTCTACGGGCGCCTCGGCGGGGATGTGTTCTGCCTGTGCGTGGACTACTCCCGTGAGCGTATCCTCGCCCTCATCAAGGAATTGACGGACAGGCTCGCCGACTACCCCTTGCCGTACAAGGTCGTGCCTTCGTTCGGCATCTGCGAGGTCGACAACATAGACACGCCCATCAACGTGCTCTGCGACTGGGCCAACCTCGCCCTCAAGACGATCAAGGGGAATTACCTGAACAGCTACGCCTTCTACGACGGCAAGCTGCGCGAGAGGATCCTTGAGGAAAAGAAGATCGAAAACCAGATGCACGACGCCCTTCTGCAGGGGCAATTCGTTCTGTACCTTCAGCCCAAGGTGCACATCCCGACATCGCGCATCATCGGCTCGGAAGGGCTGGTGCGCTGGATACACCCCACCGAGGGGCTGATGCCGCCGGACCGTTTCATCCCCTTGTTCGAGAAGAACGGCTTCATCATCCGGCTGGATGAATACATCTGGGAGCAGGCCTGCATCACCTTGCGCCGCTGGATTGACCACGGCCTCACGCCCACGCCCATCTCCGTGAACATGTCGCGTATGCATATCCACGATCCGCGCCTGCGTGAAAAGCTGCTCGACCTGATGCGCCGCTACGAGCTGCCGCCGCACCTCCTCGAACTGGAACTCACCGAAAGCGCCTTCCTCGAGAACGAAAGCGGACTCTTCGAATCCATGAAGGCCTTGCAGGCCTTCGGGTTCCAGTTCTCCATGGACGATTTCGGATCAGGCTACTCGTCCCTGAACATGCTCAAGAGTATGCCCGTGGATTTCATCAAGATCGACCGGGGATTCCTCAACGAGGTCGTCACGACCGAACGCGGCAAGACGGTCATCCGGTTCAGCATTTCCCTCGCCCGAGAAATGAGCATCAAGGTCATTGCCGAAGGCGTGGAAACCGAGGAACAGGCCGCTTTCCTGCTTCAGGCCGGATGCGCCTATGCGCAGGGCTATTTCTATTCGCGCCCCCTGCCCATCCCGCAGTTTGAGGCGTTGGCCTTTGGGACAGAACATCCTTTCCCCGTCGCCCCGAGCATCAAAGCCCTTGCCGAAAAACTGGAAAAAGGCAGCACATGATGGAATGCCTCCTGCGGAAACATACCTCCAGAGGAGGCCTAAGCCCATAGCGCAACACAATCAGAATGCCGCCATTTTTCTATTGCCAGAGCCATAGGATCCCATTAGAATCTATCGGTTGGACGAACAGTGTCATAATATCCCACCGACAGAACGTCGGTCTCCGCCATTCCGCGCCGGCTCCCCGTAATCAGGCCTCCTATGAAAAAGAAACTCTTCAGGACCCACGCCTTCATCACGGGTATCGTGCTTATTGGGTTCATTTGTATAACAATCATTAACTACTGCACATACAGCGTCGTCATCAGGGATGACATCAGGAATATCTCCCGCCTTACCTCCCTGAACATCTTTTCTTCCATCAGTAACGAACTGACCAAGCCGATTTTCGTCTCCCTGACAATGGCCAACGACAGCTTCCTCAAGAGCTGGCTCCGGGGAGAGAATGATTCACCGGAACAAATTGCGGAACTGCAAGACTACCTCAACGGCCTGAAGAGGAAATACGACTACAGTTCGGTGTTCCTTGTTTCGGAAAAGACAAATATTTACTATCATTATAATGGGATAAATAAGGTTGTCAGCAGGGATGACTCCCACGACGTCTGGTACTACAACTTCGTCGCTTCCGGGATCCCCCACCGGCTTGAGGTCGACACCGACGAAATGGCCCGCAATGAGCTGACTGTGTTCGTGGATTGCCGTATCGAAGACGATCACGGCGAACTCATGGGCGTGGTGGGCGTCGGGGTCAAAATGCGTGAATTGCAGCAGATTCTCGCCTCGTTCGAGCTCGATTTCGATCTGACGGCGTTCCTCGTCAACCGCGAGGGTGTGGTACAGGTCCACACGTCCGACGCCATGATTGCCAACGCCACCATCGACGATCTGTTGCCCGTATCCGAATACCGCAAAAAGATCTTCACCAAGAGCCGTGTGGAAAGCTCGTGGTACAAGTACAACGGACAGGAAACCTGCCTCGTCACCCGTTACATCGACGATCTCGACTGGTATCTCATCGTGGAAAAAGATACCGCCATCATTAAGGAATCGCTTCTCTCGCAGCTTTGGAAGGACATCCTCGTCGTGGCGTGCATCATCATCCTGATCCTGCTGCTGGTTTCGGGGACCGTATCGCGCTACGACAAATTCATGACCCTGTTTGCCACCACGGACAAACTCACCGGGCTCATGAACCGGGAACGCTTCAATGCCATCCTGAGCCGGAAACTCTGGGAACGGCCTCTCGTATTCATGTTCGACGTGGACCACTTCAAACACATCAACGATACCCGCGGCCACCTTTGGGGCAATGAAGTCCTTGCCCGTGTGGGGCATAAGGCTGAGGAAATCGTCGGTAAGGCCGGTTGCGTGGCCCGCTGGGGCGGGGACGAATTCATCGGCTTCATCGATGCGCCGGGCGACGCCGAGGAAACCTTGAGATCCCTTCTGGAAAGCGTGCGCGATCTCGATAACCACGTCACCATCAGCATCGGCGCGACCCGCATCAACCCCGAAGACGACATGGACGCCATACTCATGCGCGTGGACGACGGCATGTACCGCTCCAAAGCCGAAGGCCGCAACCGCATCACCTACGTTTGAAGCCCAAGCCGATGGGAACCTCGATCCCATAGGCTTCACGGAAGGAAGCCCTATGCTGGAGCAGGAAAAGCAGATCCGCACCGCCAGGGAAAAGCCGAGGCGGACGCCGTCATGATGTACGGTTCCTTCACGCAGGATGGCGGAAATGCTTATTCAACACGGCAGATGCGGGAGCCGGATGTTCCTTACCGATGACGCGCCGCAGGATCATGGAAGCACGGATGGAGGGGAACACCACGGCGGAAACAGTGGCGCTTTCCATCATAACGCCGGCCCCATTCTTCCACATCCTATTCTTCCACATAAGGTTATGTTCTCGGCGTGGCTGATGAGGAAGTTACGTTTGCGTGTGTAAGGTACACCATGCCGCGCAGGCAGGACAAGATCCCGGCGAATCACCGCAGGCACATCGGAAACCGTGCTAGCATAAGATGACAGCGCTGAGGCTGGGGGATATCGCTGACGCCATAGCACCTCTGCGCTCCTTAACGCTCATCTCCTTTGTAACAAGTTGATAAGCAATGCTATTCGTCCCTCCCGTTCCGCTGGGAGGCCATGTCCAGCAAATATGCGGCCATATCGCAGGGTTCCATATGCTCCCCATCCATGTATGGGGCATGGAGCATGTGCGTCCCCGGCGGAACGGAAACGCACTGTGCGGGGCAGCCGCACACAGCCACCCGGATATCGGCTCCGGCCTCGTTGTCCGTGAGCACAATGCTCCCATCGAGAGCGCGCATGGCGGACAGCACCCCCCTGAACCATGCCACGCGATCGTATCCGGAGCGGCATCCCCCGCAATACTTCACATGGAGGGAAGGCATGGCCCGTCAGCCCCTTTCCACCAGCATGGCGATCCCCTGCCCGCCGCCGATGCACAGCGTTGCCAATCCCCTGCTCTGCCCCTTCCGCTTCAGCGTATGCAAAAGCGTAACGAGGATACGCGCACCGGAGGCACCGATAGGATGCCCAAGGGCAATGGCACCACCGTTGACATTCACGTTATCAAGGCTGAAGCCCAGCTCGCGGCCCACGGCGAGGAACTGGGCGGCAAAGGCTTCGTTGGCTTCGATCTGATCGAGATCGGCCACTGTCCAACCAGCCTTTTCCAAAGCCTTGCGGGTGGCGGGGATGGGGCCAAGGCCCATCACGTCGGGTTCCACACCGGCACTGGCCCAGCCCACAATGCGGGCGAGAGGCGAAAGGCCCCGTTCAGCGGCCAGTCCGGCATCCATGAGCACCAGAGCCGCCGCGCCGTCGTTCACGCCGGAAGCGTTGCCCGCCGTCACCACGCCGTCCTTCTTGAAGGCGGGGCGCAACTTGCCGAGCACGTCCATGGTGGTGCCGGGACGGGGGAACTCATCACGAGCGAAGTCGAAGGATTTTTTCTTCTGCTCCACGTGTACGGGCACGATCTCTTCATCGAACACGCCCGATTCCAGTGCGGCTGCGGCCCTCTGCTGGGAAAGCACGGCATGGGCGTCCAGTTCTTCACGGGAAAGATGGTAGCGGGCCGCCACGTTCTCGGCGGTGATGCCCATGTGATAGTCGTTGAAAGCGTCCCAGAGGCCGTCCCTAATCATCTCGTCCACAAGCTTGACATCGCCCATGCGGCCCCCCCAGCGTGCGGAGGGCAGGACATAGGAAGCCAGAGACATGTTCTCCATGCCGCCTGCCACCACACAGCGGGCCTCTCCGGCGCGGATGGCCAGCGCGGCTTCCGCCACGGCCTTGAGGCCGGAACCGCAGACCTTGTTCACCGTCCACGCCGGGATCTCCACGGGGATACCGGCCTTGACGGCGGCCTGACGCGCGGGGTTCTGGCCCAGCCCCGCTTGAAGGACGTTGCCCATGACGACTTCTTCCACCATGCCGGCATCCACGCCACCCCGGGAAAGGGCCGCGCGGATGACCACGGCCCCCAGCTCGACGGCAGGGACAGAGGCGAGAGAACCGCCGAAACTGCCCAACGCGGTACGGGCCGCGCTTACGATGACCACTTCACGCATAATGACTCCTGTCCGGCACAGTGCCGGCTCTCCAAGGGCTTTCGCCCGATGATGCTGCGCTCTTTGCGAGCGATATGTTCCCGACGGCTTAGTAGCAGAAGAACCCTTCACCGCTTTTGCGGCCCAGCTTGCCCGCACGGACCATCTTGCGGAGCAGGGGCGCGGGGCGGTACTTGCCCTCGCCCATCTCGTCGCGGAGCAGCTCCATGATGGCGAGGCACACGTCGAGGCCGATGAGGTCGGCCAGAGCCAACGGGCCCATGGGATGATTGGCTCCGAGCTTCATGGCGGTATCGATGTCCTCAGCGGAGGCCACGCCTTCCTGCAGCATGAAGACCGCCTCGTTGATCATGGGGATGAGGATGCGGTTGACCACGAAACCGGGGTATTCATTCACGGTGACCGCCGTTTTGCCCAGCCGTTCGGAAAGCGCCTTGGCGGCTTCGTAGGTCTCGTCGGAAGTGGCGGCGCCGCGGATGATCTCGATGAGGGCCATGCGGGGCACGGGATTGAAGAAATGCAGGCCCACCACCTTGTCGGGGCTGCCCACGGCGGAGGCCACGGCGGTGACGCTCAGGCTGGACGTATTGGTGGCGAGGATGCAGCCGGGGGAAACAATGCCGTCCAGCTTCGAGAAAATGGAACGCTTGACGTCCAGATCCTCCACGGCGGCCTCGATGACCACGTCGGCCTTGGCGGCATCCTGCATGTCCAACGTGCCGATGATGCGGGGGAGGGCCGCATCGCGGTCTTCGGCGGCCATCTTGCCCCGGGCCACGAGCTTGTCCCAGGCGCCGACGATGCCCTTCAGACCTTTGTCGACGAATTCCTGCTTTATATCGTAGAGATACACGGTGAAACCGTTCAGCGCGGCCACCTGAGCGATGCCGCCGCCCATGGTCCCTGCACCTATCACAAAAAGGGTCTCCATAACCATCTCCTTTTCGGCATGAAACCGTTCGTTGACCTGTCCCGTTTCCATCACCCGAGGACGCCGGACGCGATGACCATGCGCTGGACTTCGCTCGTTCCCTCATAGATCTGGGTGATCTTGGCATCGCGGTACAAGCGTTCCGCAACAGATCCTTGTAAATAGCCGCTGCCGCCGCATATCTGCACGGCTTCCGAAGCGCACCACACGGCCGCTTCCGATGCCACGAGCTTGGCCGCCGAAGCTTCCGCGCGGAACCTTTTCCCCCCGTCGCGCAGGCGGGCCGCATACAGGGTGAGCTGGCGGGCGGCTTCCACCTTCGCCCACATGTCCGCGGCCTTCCAGCGCAGCCCTTGGAAATGCTCCAAAGTGCGGCCGAACTGGCGGCGTTCCTTGAGCCGCACGCATGCCTCGTCGAACGCGGCATCCGCTATGCCCACCGCCTGCGCGGCGATGCCCAGCCGCCCGCCGTCCAGCGTTTCCATGGCGATGCGGAACCCGTCGCCGGGCCTGCCGATGAGACGGTCGGCGGGAATGCAGAGGTTGCGCAAAAAGAGTTCGCAGGTCTGGGCGCCGCGGATGCCCATCTTGCGCTGAGGGGCGGAGATGAGCAGGCCGGCGTCGTCACTGCACACCACGAAGGCGCTCAGGCCTTCCGTGCCCTGCCCGCCGGTACGGGCAAAGAGGATATAGATATCGGCCCTGCCGGCATTGGTGATGAATATCTTGTGTCCGTTGATGACGTAGAAGCCGCCGTCCAGCTCCGCCGTGGTGGCGATGGCCCCCACGTCCGACCCGGCCTCGGGCTCCGTGAGCGCGAAGGCCCCCAGCTTGTCGCCGCGGAGCATGGGACGAAGGAAGCTTTCCTTCTGCATGGGCGAGCCGAAGGCATGGAGCGGATGGCAGGCAAGGCCCACATGCGTCGCATAGGTGACGCCCACGGAAGGGCAGGCCTTGGAAAGGCGTTCCACACAGCGGACATACGATTCATAGCTGGAGCCGCGCCCGCCCAGCTCGGGGGGATAGGGAAGCCCCATGAATCCGGCGTCGGCCAAGGCTCGGACAGACTCCCCGCAGAAAAGGCTTTCCTCATCACAGCGCTCGGCCATAGGCCTCACGGTCCTCGTAATGATCTCATCAAGGCGTTGCCAGAGCGTTGCTTCCATTCAGTCCATCCTCCGAGGGGTGCGCAGCTGAACCCGATCAGCGGCGGCGATTGACGAAGGCGCGCATCCTGTCCTTCTGCTCCTTCGTGGAGAAACAGAGGCCGAACGCCTGCGCTTCGTACGAGAGGCCGGATTCGAGGCCGGATTCGAGGCCATGACGTATGCAGCGTTTGGTCTGCTGGACGGCACAGCGAGCCTGACGGGCGATGCCTTCCGCCAGCGCGGAAACTTCAGCGGCAAGGGCATCGTGGGGGACGATCTTGTCGACGAGGCCGATGCGCAGGGCCTCTGCGGCATCGATCATGTTGCCCGAGAAGAGCAGCAGGGAGGCCGCGCCCCTGCCCACCAGACGGGGCAGGCGCTGGGTGCCGCCGAATCCGGCCGTGATGCCGAGGCCGACTTCGGGCTGGCCGAAGCGGGCCTTTTCGGATGCGATGCGGATATCGCAGGCAAGGGCCAGTTCACAGCCGCCGCCAAGGGCAAAGCCCGGGATCATGGCGATGGAGGGCTGGCGCAGGGCCTCTATCTTGGCGAATACCTTTTGCCCAAAGGCACCGAAGGCCATACCGGCTTCCGCTTCCATGGACTGCATCTCCGTGATGTCCGCTCCGGCGGCAAGGGCCTTCTCTCCGGCCCCCCTGACGACGAGGACGCGGATCTCGGCATCGCCGTCGATCGCGGCAAGGGCGTCGGCAAGTTCCTTCAGTACGGCGCTGTTCAGCGCGTTCAGCCGATCGGGACGGTTCAGCGTGAGGTAAGCCACGCCGTCCTTTTTCTCAAAAAGGATGTTCTCGTACATAACCCCCTTCCCTCGCTTCAAGCAGTGGCCTGCCAAGGCCCCGAAAGCCGCGGCAGGCGTTTTCAAATCAGAACAGGCCGTCGGGATCGATGCCGCACAGGCGGCGTGCAAGGGCCTTCTTCGCTTCCATGTTGGCCTGACGGCCGATCATGATGCGCTGGGCCTGCGGCGAACCTGCGCCGTGCATGGATTCGGTGAGGTAGCCCACCGCCACGGAACCGATGGTCATGGCCTCGATGAGGCGGAGGATGCGCTGGCGGTCTTCCACGGAATACCGGGCATCGCCCACCATGAGTTTGCGGCACCATTCGCCCACTTCGTCGGACGTGAAATCGGCATCGGAAGGCATGGTCACCATGAGCCCCCCGGCGATGTCCTGCGCGAGGCGGGCGATCTCGTAAGGCAGGCGGGTGACGTTCTGCTTGCACACGTTGGCGAGGAGCATGTCGATCTGGTAGTTGCCGGCCCGCGTGGGGGAGCCTTCGCAGGAACAGGCGATGCCGCAGGAGAACAGCGTCTCGTTCAGATGGATCATCTCGATGATCTTGTCCTTGATGTGGGACGCCTTGGCGCAGCCGTTGCATTCGGCGGCCGTCTGGGACGCGCCGATGAGCACGTCGCCGTTTCCGACCTTGCAGCCGCCGTAGGACTGGCGGTGATAGCCGGCGAAACGTTCCACCAACATGCCGGTGAAATCGATCTCGCCCAACATGTACACGTTCTTATAAGGAACGAAGGTATCTTCAAAAATGATGATGACTTCCTGGCCGCCGTAATTCGCGTTGCCCACGTCCACCTTGCTGGCTTCCAGCTTGCGGGTGTCGCTGGCCTGACGGCCATAGATGTAAAGGATGCCGGGGTCATCGGCGGGGACGGAGAAGGCCACGGCATAGTCCCGGTCTTCCTCGCGCATGGTCTGCGTGGGCATGACGAGGATCTGATGGGAGTTGAGGGCGCCGGTCTGGTGCATCTTGGCGCCGCGCACCACGATGCCGTCCTCGCGGCGTTCCACCACGCGCAGGAACATGTCGGGATCCTTCTGGGCGTGGGGCGCGAGGCCACGGTTGCCCTTGGGGTCGGTCATGGCACCGTCCACAGTCCAGTCCTTTTCCTGCCATTCTTTGACGAATTCCACGAAACGCCGGTGGTATTCGGTGCCGTGGCGGGCATCGATCTCGTAGGTAGTGCTGAACACGGCGTTGAGGGCGTCCATGCCCACGCAGCGCTGGAAGCAGGCGCCGGTCATGCTCCCGCAAAGCCGCTGCATCTTCACCTTGTTCACCAGATCGGCCGTGGACTGGTGCAGATGGCAGAAGCGGTTCACGGGCTTGCCGGTAAAGCTGGAGGACGTCACCATCAGCTCGCGGTATTCGGGCATCTCGGCCAGCTTGTAGGTCATGGCGCAGCAGTTGATGGAAGGGCGGATCAAGGGGTGGTCGACGCAATCCTCGATCTTCTCGCCAAAGGCATAAACTCTGCGGGGGCGCAGATCACGGAGGGACTGGATGTACTCCTCGGCGGTCATCATAACGCATATCCTGATGGTCTTCGCGACCGCTTTCGGAACAGCGGCGGCGGGTCTATGAAAACGGGCCCCCGCGACAGGAGCCCGCACACGCTCGGTCAGCTCTTATGGCAGAAGCTCCAGCCGCCGTCGGACTGGCACATGGGCATGAGCTCCATGTCGCACACGTCCATATGGGCGGGCAGGTTCACAGACCACCACACGGATTCGGCGATGTTTTCAGGGGTCAGGGGATCCAAGTTTTCGTAAGCGGCTTCCGAAGTCTTCAGGTCGCCCTTGAAACGCACGGCCAGAAATTCGGTGTGCAGATGGCCTGGCTTGATGTTGGTCACGCGGACGGGAGTGCCCAGAAGGTCGCAGCGGAGCATCCGGCTGAAGTGGTTCACGAAAGCCTTGGTGGCACCGTACACGTTGCCGCACTTGAAGGCGCGGTTGCCGGCGACGGAGCCGATGTTGACGATGTGGCCGGAGCCGCGTTCGATCATGCCGGGCAGGACGCAGCGGGTGCAGTACAGCAGGCCGTTGATGTTGGTGGCGATCATTTCGTCCCAGTCGTCCATGTTGCCCGCCTGAGCGGGGTTCTGGCCGATGGAGCTGCCAGCGTTGTTCAGCAGCACGTCGATGTCCTTGAACCCTTCGGGAAGGTTGGCGAACATTTCCACCACGACGTCACGCTTGGCGACGTCGAAACAGAGGGGGAGGAAATCTCCGCCCAGTTCGGCGGCGAGTTCGGAAATGACTGAGGAATGGTCTTGCGAGG
>OHAP01001181.1_pt1 | contig 17251 bp, 15 predicted proteins | sample 1577171 | NCBI WGS metagenome assembly OHAP01 (sample SAMEA3541489, study PRJEB24748) | human gut metagenome | biome: human gut; feature: human-associated habitat; material: faeces | place: China | collected 2012 | reverse complement strand
AGAATTAAGGAGGTCGTCATAGATGATTTTAGGAAAAGATATAGGCAATTTATTAGTAAAAACAACAGTGGGAACAGAAAAAGACGCGTATAAAGTAGCAGAAGCTATTGAAAAAATGATCGGTACTGCCGCAAACAGTACCGATCGAGAACAAGCTAAAAAAGAATTAGTAAACGCATTACTTAGAAAGTAATTTTTGGATATCTACCGTTTTCAAAAGGAGGAATGATGCCATGGTGACAACGATTTCGGCCATCCGGAATTTTTTCTGTGATCCGGAGGTGCAGGATGAATTTGCCAGATGGCAGGCAGCACAGGAGGGAGGTGAAACCGATGATTACGGCCCCACTGTGTGCCCTTGTGATAGCCGTGTTTGTTCTGATCTTCGTCAATGAGACACGGCGATGACGAACTGATGACCGTACCAAAGGAGGTGACAAAGCATGAAACAGGAACTGCAGAGCCCTGCACCATGGATCAATTCGCGGCACCACATCGGAGTGAAACCACCTACGTCTAAGCCGGATACGGCAGAAGATGACTGGCTGCTGGACGAAGTGGCCCGGTTGTCGGACCAGGCGGATACCGCCCTGACGGCTGCCCTGTTCTTTGGCAGTCTGCTCGCTGTGGTCTTCCTAGTGGGATTCATCATGTGGATAAACGGACTGTTGCTGATTATGCATTAAAGAGGATGAAAAAAGGGCAGCACCCGGGAAAGGTACTGCCCTGAAGCAGAAAGGAGCTTCTGAACACACATCCAGTATATCACAAGAAAAGGTGCGCAGCTATTACATAGAGAGTATCAGACTCCTCTTCCCGCAACTGGAAACCGGTTCGTTATGGGTAGCTGTCAGTATGGGTATTCTTTTATTCCTCATCGTATCAGTCATTAATATACTGGCTGTGAAGCGAAAAGTTCTTTCAATCTGGATGCATAAAAGTTAAAAACACAATATATGAAAAACACCACTACTCTTCAAAGTAAAAGAAGTATCACAGTACTCTTGGGAGTCCTTCTATATTTCTCATCGCTATCTGCACAGACCATGCAAGATACGATTATCGCCAACTTCAGTCTGATGGAAAGAATTCCTAAAGAAAAGTTGTACCTCCATCTGGACAAGCCTTTCTACGGAGCCGGAGAAAAGATATGGTTCAAAGGCTATCTGGTGAACGCCATCACCCATCAGGACAACGCACAAAGTAATTTTATCATTACGGAACTGATCAACCGTTCCGACTCCATTGTGGAACGAAAGAAAATCCGCAGAGATTCTCTCGGATTCCACAACGCCTTCACCCTCCCTGCCACCCTTCCGGCAGGCGATTATTACCTGCGGGGATACAGCAACTGGATGCTGAATGAAGACCCCGACTTTTTCTTTTCGCGCAACATCAAGATAGGAAACTCTATTGACAATACCATCGTTTCGAGCATCGAGTATCAGCAAGAAGATGATACACATTACACTGCCAAGATCAAATTTACAAGCAACGTACAGGCTGTTTTTGAAAATACAACAATCAAATACCTATACCTTGAGAATGGTAAGATAAAAAACAAAGGCAAAAAAAAGACGGACGAAAACGGCTGGATTTCCATTTCCCTACCCGATTTAAAATCTCCGGTAGCGCGCAGAATAGAAGTAGAATTTGACGATCCGCAATATATCTACAAACGGACTTTCCATCTTCCTGTGTTTACCAATGATTTCGATGTGAAGTTTTTCCCCGAAGGCGGTGCCTTGATCAACATTCCTCATCAGAATGTCGCTTTCAAAGCACAGGGAGCAGATGGCTTCTCTAAAGAGATCGAAGGTTTCTTGTTCAACTCTAAAGGAGACACACTTACCAATTTCCGTTCGGAACACAACGGCATGGGCATCTTCACAATGAATCCCGTCAACAATGAGACTTATTATGTTACGGTAAGAACCAATGACAGTATTACCAAGCGGTTTGACCTTCCTGCCATAGAACCGAAAGGAATCTCCATCGCCATGTCGCACTATAAACAGGAGATTCGCTACGAAATCCAAAAGACAGAAGTGACCGAATGGCCTCAGAAACTATTTCTGCTTGCACATACCCGTGGCAAACTGGCCATTTTACAACCCATCAATCCGAAAAGAACTTTCGGAAAGATGAATGACAGCCTGTTTACGGAAGGGATCACTCACTTCATGCTGATTGATGAACAAGGAAATGCACTTAGTGAACGGTTGATTTTCGTTCCGGACCATAAGCCGAATCAATGGCAAATCACTACAGACCAACCGACGTATGGAAAAAGAGAGAAGGTATCTTTGCAGATCGCTGCCAAAGACAACGAAGGTAACCCGGTAGAAGGAACCTTCTCTGTCAGCATCACCGACCGGAAAAGTATTCAGCCCGACTCTCTCGCCGATAATATCCTGTCCAATCTCCTGCTGACTTCGGATCTGAAAGGATATGTGGAAGACCCCGCATTCTATTTTCTGAATCAGGACGCCCGGACGCTCCGTTCCATCGACTATCTGATGATGACACATGGCTGGCGCAGGCATAAAATGGAAAATGTTCTCCGCACTCCTTCGCTGAATTTCACAAATTATATAGAAAAAGGACAAACCATCAGCGGACGAATCATGGGATTCTTCGGAGCAAACGTAAAGAAAGGTCCCATCTGTGTACTGGCTCCCAAATACAATATCATAGCCACCACCGAGACAGACGAGAAAGGCCAGTTCATCGTCAATACCTCATTCAGAGACAGCACGACATTCCTTGTTCAGGCACGCACCAAGAAAGGATTTGCCGGTGTAGATATTCTAATGGATCCTCCCCAGTACCCGGTCGCTACGCATAAAGCCCCTTATTTTAACGGAGCAACTACCTTTATGGAAGATTATCTGATGAATACCCGTGACCAGTATTACATGGAAGGGGGAATGCGTGTGTACAATCTGAAAGAAGTGACAGTTACAGCGAAGCGGGAACGTCCGAGTTCAAAAAGTATCTATACAGGGGGTATCAACACCTATACTGTAGAAGAAGACAGACTGCAAGGATACGGTCAGACAGCTTTTGATGCAGCCAGCAGACTACCCAGCGTTACAATCACGAACGGAAGTGAGATACATATCCGTAACAATTCCGAACCGGCAATCATTGTTATCGATGATATTGTGTATGAAGATGCTTCCGATATTTTGAAGGATATCCAAGTCAGTGACATGTCCAGTATCAGTCTGCTTCGAGGAGCAGATGCCGTCATACTGGGTCCCCGTGCTTCCGGAGGTGCCGTTGTCATCACTCTGAAAGACCCTAGAAATCTTCCGGCCAGACCAGCGCAAGGAATTATCACTTATACACCGTTGGGATACAGTGAGTCCGTAGAATTCTATCACCCCACCTATGATACTCCCGAGAAAAAGAACGCTCAGCGTTCGGACTTCCGGAGTACCGTTTACTGGAATCCGGAATTACGGTTAGACGCCGAAGGCAAAGCGACCATAGAATACTATACACCGGACAGCACAGCTCCCGAAGATATCATTATTGAGGGCGTGGACAAGAATGGAAAGGTATGTCGTATCCTACAGACCATTAATAAGTAGCTTTTCTCAACGCTTCTTCAAACTTTTATGTAGTTCAAATTTGAGTTCTGCTTCCTATTAAATAATCAGATAAAAGCATCCAAATGACCCACTGGGTCAAAATTATTTTGTATTTTTGCCGTCATTAAAGAATAAAGCTATGCCGGACTATGATTTAATCACCATATTAGGGCCAACAGCCTCAGGGAAAACTCCTTTTGCTGCAGCATTAGCCCATGAACTGAATACAGAAATTATCAGTGCCGACTCTCGTCAGATCTATCGGGGAATGGACCTCGGTACGGGCAAGGACTTGGCAGATTATACAGTCGACGGACATCCAATTCCTTATCACTTGATTGATATCGCCGATCCCGGATATAAATACAATGTTTTCGAATATCAGCGGGATTTCCTGATTTCTTACGAATCCATCAAACAAAAAGGCTGTCTGCCCGTTTTATGTGGAGGGACAGGTATGTATCTGGAATCGGTACTGAAAGGCTATAAGCTGATGCCGGTACCGGAAAATCCGGAGTTACGTGCCCGTCTGGCTAATCACTCTCTCGAAGAACTGACCGAAATCCTGAAGCAATATAAAACATTGCACAACTCTACGGATGTGGATACTGTGAAACGTGCAATCCGCGCGATAGAAATTGAGGAGTATTATGCCGTGCATCCGGTTCCCGAACGGGAGTTTCCGAAGTTGAACAGCCTCATCATCGGGGTAGATATCGATCGGGAACTGCGTCGCGAGAAGATCACCCGACGGTTGAAACAACGGCTGGACGAAGGAATGGTGGATGAAGTAAGGCGATTGACAGAACAAGGCATTTCACCGGACGACTTGATTTATTACGGACTGGAATACAAATTCCTGACGTTATACGTCATAGGCAAACTGACTTACGAAGAGATGTTCACTGAGCTGGAGACGGCCATCCATCAGTTCGCCAAACGTCAGATGACTTGGTTCCGCGGCATGGAACGTCGGGGATTTACCATCCACTGGGTCAGTGCAGAGCTGCCTATGGAAGAAAAGATAGCCTTTGTGATAGAAAAACTGCGAGGGAATTAGTATCTTTGCCAGTCATTTACGAATGGTCTGTGAAAGATAAAGAATGCGATTGTTAATACAGTTAGGATAGAAATACGGTTATGAGTGTAGAACCTGGAAAATGGGGAGTGATCTACAACCCCAAAGCAGGTACCCGAAAGGTACAGAAACGATGGAAAGAAATCAAGGAGTACATGGACAGCAAAGGTGTCAACTATGACTATGTACAATCCGAAGGTTTCGGTTCTGTAGAACGTCTTGCCAAAATTCTGGCGAACAACGGCTATCGTACCATTGTCATCGTAGGTGGCGACGGTGCGCTGAACGATGCCATCAACGGTATCATGCTCTCTGATGCCGAAGACAAGGAGAACATCGCCCTTGGCATGATCCCGAACGGTATAGGAAATGACTTTGCCAAATACTGGGGACTCAGTACCGAATACAAACCTGCCGTAGACTGTATCATCAACCACCGTCTCAAGAAAATAGACGTAGGCTTCTGCAACTTCTACGACGGCAAGGAACACCAACGCCGTTATTTCCTCAATGCAGTCAACATCGGGCTAGGCGCAAGGATTGTGAAAATCACCGACCAGACCAAACGTTTCTGGGGGGTGAAATTCCTGTCGTACGTTGCCGCCCTCTTCTCGCTGATATTCGAACGCAAACTATACCGGATGCACCTTCGTATCAATGACGAGCACATCCGCGGGCGCATCATGACCGTATGTGTAGGAAGCGCCTGGGGCTGGGGACAGACTCCGAGTGCCGTACCCTACAACGGCTGGCTGGATGTATCCGTCATCTACCGTCCGGAATTCCTGCAAATCATTTCGGGATTGTGGATGCTGATTCAGGGAAGAATCCTGAACCATAAGATGGTGAAAAGCTATCGGACAAGAAAAGTAAAAGTGCTCCGCGCACAGAATGCTTCCGTCGATCTGGACGGTCGCCTGCTGGCAAGACATTTCCCACTGGAAATAGGCGTATTATCAGAAAAGACGACCCTGATTATTCCGAATTAGCCAACAGAACCGGGCTTCTGGCGAAAAACAGCCCTTCACTCATGAAACTATAAATAAGTAATTAGTAACTTGTAATTAATAAAATGATCGAACTTAAGAACAATCCTGCCGGTAACTTCTTTCTGCTGGCCGGTCCATGTGTAATAGAAGGTGAAGAGATGGCAATGCGCATCGCTGAGCGTGTGGTCGGAGTCACTGAAAAATTACAGATTCCTTATGTATTCAAAGGTTCTTACCGCAAGGCAAACCGTTCGCGTCTTGATTCATTCACAGGTATCGGTGACGAGAAGGCACTCAAAGTGCTGAAAAAGGTACATGATACTTTCGGAGTGCCCACAGTGACGGATATCCATTCGGCCGACGAGGCTGAGATGGCTGCCGAATACGTAGACATTCTCCAGATTCCGGCTTTCCTTTGCCGTCAGACGGATTTACTGGTTGCTGCTGCTAAAACGGGTAAGACGATTAACATCAAGAAAGGACAGTTCCTCTCTCCGCTCGCCATGCAGTTTGCCGCTGACAAAGTGGTGGAAGCAGGCAACAAGAACGTGATGCTGACCGAACGCGGAACAACCTTCGGTTATCAGGACCTTGTAGTAGACTACCGGGGGATTCCGGAAATGCAAACGTTCGGTTATCCGGTCATACTGGATGTCACCCATTCATTGCAGCAACCCAACCAGACCAGCGGAGTGACCGGTGGTATGCCCCAACTGATCGAAACCGTAGCCAAAGCCGGCATCGCCGTAGGAGCCGACGGTATCTTTATCGAAACACACGAAAACCCCGCCGTAGCCAAGAGCGACGGAGCAAACATGTTGAAGCTGGACCTTCTGGAAGGACTATTAACGAAATTAGTCAGAATACGGGAAGCTATCAAATAGCCTACTAAAACAGGAAGTACACGCATCAATTAATAACAACACGACCATGAAACATTTACTATTAGTTCTACTAGCAATGATAAGCTACAGTCTTCAAAAGACTATGGCACAAGAGTCTATACTTCCGATCGATCCTAAAGTACGCATAGGTAAACTAGACAATGGTCTTACCTATTACATCCGTAAAAATGCTCTGCCGGAAAACCGAGCAGACTTTTATTTCGCACAAAAAGTGGGGTCTATACAAGAAGAAAGCAACCAGCTTGGCCTAGCTCATTTTCTGGAACACATGTGTTTCAATGGTACTGCACATTTCCCAGGTAATTCCCTTGAACAATATCTCAAACGGATAGGTGTTTCCCCAAATGCTTCCACCGCAATGGATGAAACGGTTTATCATATGTGTGATGTGCCGGTCGATATTCCCGGTGCTATCGATACCTGCCTGCTGATTCTGCATGACTGGAGTAATGACCTGACTTTAGATCCGGTAGAAATAGACAAGGAACGCGGAGTTGTCCATGAAGAATGGCGCACACGAATGACTGCCATGCTACGTTTTCAAGAGCAGATGTTACCCATCATGTATGCCGGAAGCAAATACGGAGTCAGCCTTCCGATTGGAAAGATGGATATAATAATGAATTTCGAACCGCAAACACTAAGAGATTATTATGAAAAGTGGTATCGTCCAGACCTGCAAGCTATTATTGTTGTAGGAGATATCGACGTAGATAGTATAGAGGCACAAATAAAAAAATTGTTTGCCGATATTCCCGCCCAGCCCAATGCCGCCAAACGAGAATATTTCCCTGTTTACGATCATAAGGACCCTATCATATTCATCGCGCAAGATAAAGAAAAGACAGACATTGAATTCGTTGTATTTAATAAACATGACGCCACTCCTGACAGTCTTAAAAACTATTCCGACTATCTGAGAAAGGACTACGCAACGCAGGTAATCAGTCGCATGCTCGAACAACGGTTGTACGAACGTTCGCAAACTGCGCATCCCCCATACAGTAGTTGTTCTGTATATGATGGTAACTTCTTCATCGCCAAAACCAAAAAAGCTTTCACAAGCAACATAACTTGTATTGAAGACTCTATAGAAAAAGGAATTACCACCTTATTCGAAGAAATAGAACGTGTCTGCCGTTTTGGTTTCACCGAAACTGAATACAACCGTACAAGACGTAGCTATCTTCAATACTTGGAGAGCAGATACAACGAACGCAATAATCTGAAAAATGAGGAACTCACTAATCAATACATTCTTCATTTCCTTGATAACGAACCCATACCAAGCATAGAATACAAGTATAAAATACTCTATGAAATCGCAGCAACAACCACTGCAAATATGCTAAACGATGTTATACATCAGCTTATTACAGATAATAATAAGTTCATCGCACTTTTCGCACCGGAAAAGAAAGACTTAAAATTACCAACAGAAGAAGCGATCAGAAACATACTGAAAGAAGTAAAAGGAAAAGAACTCACACGCTATGTAGATGACTACACCAACCAGTCATTAATCGAAGACATTCCTCAAGGTGGTAAAATCATTTCAGAGGTCACAGATTCTTTATTCGGAACCACATTACTAACTCTTTCCAATGGGGTAAAAGTGATGGTTAAAAAAACTGATTTCAGAAATAATCAGATATTGATGAAAGGAGTCAGCTTAGGAGGGGGATCTTTATTCCCAGATTCAGATATTCCCAATATCAATTTTCTGGGAAAGGTGATAACAACTGGATTAGGGAATTTTACCTTTAGTGAACTAAAGAGAATGTTAGAAGATAAACAAGTATCTGTTGGTTATAGTCTCACAGAACTGGCAAATACAGTTGACGGTAATTGTACACCGAAAGACTTCGAAACAATGCTACAACTCACACACCTACTTTTCACATCACCTCGACGAGATAAATTAAGCTTTAACGTCACAAAGGATTTGTGCTATCAAGAATTGTGCAATCAAGCAAAAGATCCTGAAATCGTATTCAAAGACAGTATAAACAATGCCGTATACATGGGACATGCTCGTAGGAAACGTCTTACATCTCAAATGCTAGATCACGTGGACTATGATAGATTATTAGAAATATATCATGATTGTTTTAAAAACGCCGGAAATTTCACATTCGTCTTTGTTGGCAATATTGATATGGAACAGCTGGAACCACTGATAGTTAACTATCTAGGAACTCTTCCATCGACTCAACAAAAAGAAACGTTCAAAGATAACCAGATAAAAAGGCGCAGAGGAATCTACAAAAATATATTCTACCAAAAGCTGAAAGTCGACAAAGCATCTAATTTCATATCCTTCACCGGATCATGTCCATACAACTTAAGAAACATTACCTTGTTCGATATATCCTGTCAAGTCCTAAATGATATCTATACAGACAAAGTGCGTGAACAAGCAGGAGCAACATATTCAATCTATGTCGGGGCAGACAGCGACAAATACCCGGAAGAAATCAGTTTGCAAATAGTATTCGATACCGCCCCGGCTAAACGGGAAGAAATGATAAAAATTATAGATGATGAAATAAAACATATCGCTGAAGTGGGTCCAACGAAGGAAAGCTTGGACAAAGTGAAAAAATACATGTTGAATAAACGAGCTAAAGATTTAAAAGATAATGAATATTGGATAATATGGATGGATGAATATCTACGTACCGGTCTCAATCCGCTCGACAACTACGAAGCTGTCATAAACAGCTTCACAACAAAAGATGTATCCAACTTCATTAAAACACTGATAGAGCAAAAAAACAGAGTGGAGGTTTCAATGGTCAGTCAGAAAGAAGATAAAACCGAATAAATATGTTTATTAATTATAATAAAGGTATAACTTGTGATTTAACAAAGGTACCAACGACAGATATTTCAAACAACTTTTTTATAAACTAAATAGAACATGAAACATTTATTACGTGGATTTTTTATTGCAGTTCTCTTTATATGCTGCAACTTCCAACTCGTGCTTGCACAACCTATGCAAACACTGCCCGTGGACAAAAATGTCCGCATAGGTAAACTTGACAACGGGCTTACTTATTACATCCGACACAACGCACTCCCAGAAAAACGCGTCGAATTTCACATTGCACAGAAAGTGGGTTCCATCCTTGAAGAGCCGCAACAGCGCGGTCTGGCTCACTTCCTTGAACACATGGCTTTCAACGGAACAAAAAACTTCCCGGGTGATGAAACCGGACTGGGCATCGTGCCTTGGTGTGAGACTAAAGGTATCAAGTTCGGAACAAACCTGAATGCATACACCAGTATCGACAAAACAGTATACCGAATCAGCAATGTACCTACCGACAACGTCAGTGTAGTAGACTCTTGTCTGCTGATCCTGCACGACTGGTCAAGCGCCATCAACCTTGCCGACAAGGAAATCGACAAAGAACGTGGTGTGATCCGTGAAGAATGGAGAAGCCGTAACAGTGGTATGCAGCGCATCATGACCAATGCCCTGCCTGTCATGTATCCGGATTCCAAATATGCAGACTGTATGCCAATCGGAAGCCTCGATGTAATCAACAATTTCCCTTATCAGGACATCCGTGACTACTATGCGAAATGGTACCGTCCGGACCTGCAAGGTATCATGATTGTCGGCGACATCAATGTAGATGAAATGGAAGCAAAGTTGAAAAAGGTATTTGCAGACGTGAAAGCTCCGGTGAATCCGGCTGAACGTATCTACTATCCGGTAGCAGACAATCAGGAACCGCAAATCTTTATCGGTACGGACAAGGAAATCGAAACTCCTTCCATCAGCTTCTTCTTCAAGAGCGAAGCCTTCCCGGATTCACTGAAGAATACAATCAACTATTACGGCATTCAATACATGATTAGCATGGGAGTTACAATGCTGAACAGCCGTTTGGCAGAAATCCGTCAGCAAGCGAATCCTCCTTTTACAGGTGCAAGTGCAGGTTATGGCGACTTCTTCGTAGCCAAGACCAAAAATGCTTTCGGAGTAGACGCCAGCAGCAAAATCGATGGTATCGAACTGGCCATGAAAACGATTCTCGAAGAAACTGAACGCGCACGCCGCTTCGGATTCACCGAAACTGAATATGACCGTGCCCGTGCCAACTATCTGCAACGCGTAGAATCTGCTTACAATGAACGCGAAAAGATGAAAAACGACACTTATGTCAACGAATACATCAGTAACTTCCTTGACAATGAACCGATGCCGGGCATTGAATACGAATATGCAATGATGAATCAGCTGGCTCCAAACATTCCGGTAGCGGCTATCAATCAAGTGATGCAACAGCTGATCACTGACAACAATCAGGTAGTACTGTTGGCAGGTCCGGAGAAGGAAGGTGTAAAATACCCGACGAAAGAAGAAATCGCTGCTTTGCTGAAACAAATGAAATCTTTCGATCTGAAGCCTTACGAAGACAAAGTTTCTAACGAACCATTGCTGAAAGAAGAGCCGAAAGGCGGAAAGATCGTTTCTGAAAAAGCCGGAGATATTTACGGAACAACAAAACTTGTTCTGTCCAACGGTGTGAAAGTATATATCAAAACAACCGACTACAAAGCTGACCAGATTCTGATGAAAGGTACCAGTCTTGGTGGTAGCAGCCAGTTCCCCGACAAAGAGATTCTGAATATCTCTCAAATCAACAGCGTAGCAATGGTTGGTGGTATCGGTAACTTCAGCAAAGTAGATTTGAGTAAAGCACTTGCAGGCAAACGTGCTTCTGTAGGAGCCGGTGTGAGCGCAACAACAGAAACGGTTTCCGGCAGTTGTTCTCCGAAGGACTTTGAAACAATGATGCAGCTGACTTATCTGACTTTCACTGCTCCCCGCAAGGACAACGAAGCATTCGAATCATACAAGAACCGCATGAAAGCCGAATTGCAGAATGCTGACGCTAATCCGATGACCGCATTCAGTGATACAGTCTCTTATGCATTGTACGGCAATCACCCACGTTCTTTCAGCATGAAAGAAAACATGGTGGACAAGATCGACTATGACCGTGTAATGGAAATGTACAAAGACCGTTTCAAAGATGCGAGCGACTTTACATTCTACTTTGTAGGAAACATTGATGTTGAGAAAATGAAACCGATGATCGCCAAATATCTGGGTGGTCTGCCATCTATCAATCGCAAAGAGACTTTCAAAGATACGAAGATGGAAATCCGCAAAGGTCAATACAAGAACGAGTTTGCCAAGAAACAAGAAACACCGATGGCAACCATCATGTTCCTGTTCAACGGTACTTGCAAATATGATTTACGCAACAACCTTACTCTCAGCATCCTCGATCAGGCATTGGATATGGTTTACACCGCAGAAATCCGTGAGAAAGAAGGCGGTACTTATGGCGTAAGCTGCAGCGGAAGCCTCACCAAATATCCGAAAGAACAACTCGTGCTTCAGATTGTATTCCAGACCGATCCGGCCAAGAAAGACAAACTATCGGGCATCGTCATCGAACAGTTGGAAAAAATGGCCAAAGAAGGTCCGTCTGCCGAACACATGCAGAAGATCAAAGAGTATATGCTGAAAAAATACAAAGACGCCCAAAAGGAAAACGGCTACTGGCTGGGCAATCTGGATGAGTATTTCTACACAGGTATCGATTATACAAAAGACTATGAAACGTTGGTCAACAGCATCACAGCAAAAGATGTACAGGAATTCCTTGCCAAGCTGATGAAACAGAACAACGAAATCCAAGTCATCATGACCGTACCTGAAGAAGAAGCTAAATAAACTTTTATAGCATACCAACAGTATGATGATATTTAACGAATTACGCAAACATGGACGGCTCGCCTCCAAACGGCATCCGATGTATGAAAAGAACAAAGTTGCCAAAATATTCGGATATATCGGGGTTGCTTTTTGGGCAGGATACCTGATATTCTTCGGTACGACGTTTGCATTCGGTTTTGCAGATATGGTTCCCAACCGGGAACCATATCATGTAATGAATGCCGTTGCCCTGATATTTATTCTGGCACTTGACTTCCTCTTGCGTATTCCGTTCCAAAAAACACCGACGCAGGAGGTAAAACCTTACCTCCTGTTGCCGGTTAAACGAAATCGGATCATCGATTTCCTGCTTATCCGTTCGGGACTTAGTCTGTTCAACCTGTTCTGGTTGTTTATGTTCGTCCCCTTTTCCTTCATTACCATTACCAAATATTTCGGTATCTCAGGTGTACTCACCTATCTCATAGGCATCTGGCTTTTGATCGTTGCCAACAATTACTGGTACTTGTTATGTCGCACACTAATCAATGAACGTATTTGGTGGGTGCTGCTCCCCATCGCTTTCTACGGTGGACTGGGCTGCCTTGCCTTTATTCCCGAAGACAGTCCCCTGTTCTACTTCTTTATGGACCTGGGCGACGGATATATCAACGGGAATATTCTCTGTTTCCTCGGTACCATTCTTGTCATAGCCATCTTATGGCTGATTAACCGCAAAATCATGTCCGGCCTCATCTACGCCGAATTGGCAAAAGTAGATGATACCCGCATCAAGCATGTTTCAGAATACAAATTCTTCGAGCGATACGGAGAAGTTGGTGAATATATGCGGTTGGAATTAAAAATGCTTTTGCGCAACCGGCGTTGCAAAGGTGCATTGCGCAATGTTCTCCTTGTAGTCATCGCCTTCTCCTGCCTGTTGAGCTTTTCAAGCCTTTATGACACGAGCACCATGACTACCTTTATCTGTGTTTACAACTTTGCCGTATTCGGCATGATCATCCTTTCGCAACTCATGTCCTTCGAAGGCAATTACATCGATGGACTAATGTCCCGCAAAGAATCCATCATGAGTCTGCTGAAAGCAAAATATTATATCTATACTATCGGCGAGATCGTCCCATTTGTCCTGATGATTCCCGCCATTGTAATGGATAAAGTTCCCTTACTGGGTATCTTTGCCTGGTTCTTCTATACCACCGGTTTTATCTATTTTTGTTTCTTCCAACTGGCTGTTTACAATAAGCAGACCGTAGCACTGAACGAGAAAGTGACAAGCCGCCAGACCAACAGCGCCATACAAATGGTTGTCAACTTCGGAGCTTTCGGTATCCCGTTGATCCTGTATTCTGTGTTGAATGCGTTTCTGGGTGAAACGGCCGCCTACTCTATCCTGTTCGCCATCGGGCTTGGATTCACACTGACTTCTCCGCTTTGGATCAGAAACGTCTATAAGCGTTTCATGAAACGGAGATACGAGAATATGGAAGGCTTCAGAGACAGTCGCCAATAAGAGATTTACGATTGAACCGATTAATCATTTACGATAAAAATACCAAGACAATGATAAGCATCAATAATCTTCAAAAGAAATTCGGCGAAAAGTTAGCCGTGAACATAGATCACTATGAAATCAATCAAGGCGATATGCTCGGATTGGTAGGAAACAACGGTGCCGGTAAAACAACACTTTTCCGGTTGATGCTCGACTTACTGAAAGCGGATAATGGGAATGTCGTCATCAACGAAATTGACGTCAGTCAAAGTGAAGACTGGAAAAACTTCACAGGTGCTTTCATTGACGATGGATTTCTGATAGACTACCTTACCCCGGAAGAGTATTTCTATTTTATCGGGAAAATGTACGGACTGAAAAAAGAAGAGGTGGACGAACGCCTTCTGCCGTTCGAACGTCTGATGAGCGGAGAAGTGATCGGACAAAAGAAACTGATCCGTAACTACTCAGCCGGTAATAAACAGAAAATCGGCATTATCTCCGCCATGCTTCATTATCCTCAGTTGCTGATACTCGACGAACCGTTCAACTTCCTCGATCCCAGTTCGCAATCCATTATCAAACATATGCTCAAAAAGTACAGCGAAGAGCATAATGCAACTGTAATCATTTCCAGCCACAATCTGAATCATACGATAGATGTATGTCCGCGTATTGCCCTGCTGGAGAATGGCGTCATCATCCGGGATATTATGAATGAGAATAATTCAGCTGAAAAAGAACTGGAAGACTACTTCAATGTAGAAGAATAAAGTTACTTATAATTTTACGATATACGAAAAGAAAGATAGCCGATGAGAGTGAACTTCAAACTAATCTTCATACTGACAGGACTGATCCTTATCCTTAGTTCCTGCCGCACGTCTGCTCCCCGTCTGGATTACCAGGCACTGGCACGCGCCTCCATCCTGCTGGGCGTGGACATCAATATGGAAGATAACCACAAGCTCTATCTGGAATCGGCCGAATGGATTGGTGTTCCTTATCGTGGAGGCGGCGATTCAAAACGCGGTACCGACTGTTCGGGACTCACCTACCAGATATACCGGAAAGTATACCGTACTCAGGTTCCGCGAAATACCGAAGACCTGAGAAAAGAAAGTACCAAAGTCGCCAAACGGAATTTGCGAGAAGGCGATCTGGTATTCTTCAGCAGTAGCCGTTCCCGAAAAAAGGTAGCTCACGTAGGTATCTATCTCAAAAATGGGAAATTCATTCATGCCAGTACCAGCAAAGGAGTGATTGTCAGTCGACTGAGCGAAGACTATTACACCAGACACTGGATATCCGGAGGAAGAATACGCTGATTATCAACTTAAAAACATATAGAATCATGAAATCGTTTATTGGAGCAGTCATATTTATCTGCGTAGCGTTAAGCGCAAACGCACAGCTTTTATGGAAAGTATCTGGTAACGGACTTAGCAGCCCTTCATACATTATGGGGACTCACCATCTCGCTCCGTTGAGTGTCAAAGACGGCATTGCCGGACTACAGAAAGCGATGGATGAAACACAACAGGTATATGGAGAACTGAAAATGTCGGATATCCAGTCTCCGGCCACCATCCAGAAGATGCAGAAAATGATGATGATCGAAAGCGATACGACTCTGACTACCCTCCTCTCACCGGAAGATTACGAAACCGCTAATAAATTCTGCAAGGAGAACCTGATGATGGACCTCAACATGGCACCCAAAATCAAACCGGCTTTCTTACTGAACAACATAGCAGTAGTGGCGTACATCAAGCACATCGGAAACTATAATCCGCAAGAACAGCTCGATACTTATTTCCAGACTCAGGCAACACAAAAAGGAAAAAAAGTGGATGGACTGGAAACTCCGGATTTCCAGTTTAACCTGCTATACAATGGAATTTCCCTGCAACGCCAAGCCCAACTGCTCATGTGTACCCTCAATAACATCGACAAAGAGGTGGAAAGCCTCAAAAGACTGACAGATGCCTACATGAAACAAGATTTGGAAACCATGTTGAAAATCAACGAAGAGCGTAAAGGAAATCAATGTGATGCACTTCCCACAGAAGAAGATGCCCTAATTTACGACCGCAATAAAACATGGGCACAGAAACTACCGGCTATCATGAAAGCCGCTCCTACCTTCGTTGCAGTCGGCGCTTTACACCTGCCGGGTAATAAAGGCTTATTAAGCTTACTGAAAAAACAGGGATATACAGTAGAAGCAGTAAAATAATGAATTATAAAACTTATTTATTCGATTTCGACTATACACTAGCCGATTCATCACGGGGTATCGTTACTTGTTTCAGAAATGTACTTAATCGTCACCAATATACGAATGTCACTGACGAAGCGATCAAACGTACCATTGGTAAAACATTGGAAGAATCTTTCAGCATACTGACCGGAGTCACCGACTGGGAACAGCTCACCGCTTTTCGACAAGAGTACAGACAGGAAGCGGATGTTCACATGAACGTGAATACCCGCCTTTTTCCTGATACACTCTCTACTCTGAAAGAATTAAAAGAGCGAGGTGCCCGCATCGGCATTATCTCTACTAAATACCGTTTCCGTATACTTAGTTTTCTGGATGAGTATCTGCCGGAAAACTTTCTCGACATAGTGGTAGGCGGAGAAGATGTACAAGCTGCCAAGCCTTCACCGGAAGGAGTAAAATTCGCTCTCGAACACTTGGGCAGTACTCCGCAAGAAACCTTATACATCGGAGACAGTACTGTGGATGCCGAAACAGCACAAAATGCGGGAGTAGATTTTGCAGGTGTCCTTAATGGAATGACTACCGCTGACGAACTCAGAGCATATCCCCACCGGTTTATTATGGAGAATTTATCCGGTTTGCTATATATCTGATTATCTTCTGTTACAACAGCAAAAAAATAAAGGAAATATTTGTCTGAAACAAATAAAAGAAGTACTTTTGTGCCCGATTATTCCGCAACGGGTTCGATAAAGAGCTCTTTAAGTGATTAAAGACCACCCGCCGGAGCTAACTTATACATTATATATAAGATGTACGCAATTGTAGAAATTAACGGTCAGCAATTTAAAGCAGAAGCTGGTCAGAAACTGTTCGTTCACCACATTGAAGGTGCAGAAAACGGTTCAACTGTAGAATTTGAAAAAGTTCTTTTGGTAGACAAAGACGGAAACGTAACTGTAGGTGCTCCGACTGTAGAAGGTGCTAAAGTTATTTGCCAGGTTATTTCAAACTTGGTTAAAGGTGACAAAGTTCTTGTATTCCACAAGAAAAGAAGAAAAGGTTACAGAAAACTGAACGGTCACCGTCAGCAGTTCACAGAGTTAACAATCACAGAAGTAGTAGCTTAATCATTTAAAAAGTAAGAAGAAATGGCACATAAAAAAGGTGTCGGTAGTTCTAAGAACGGCC
>OHAP01001165.1_pt1 | contig 17344 bp, 20 predicted proteins | sample 1577171 | NCBI WGS metagenome assembly OHAP01 (sample SAMEA3541489, study PRJEB24748) | human gut metagenome | biome: human gut; feature: human-associated habitat; material: faeces | place: China | collected 2012 | reverse complement strand
GAAAGGCGCCGGTGGCGCGATTGCGGATTCTGGCCATGGTATCCTCCTTTTTGTCTGGCATGCGGCCATCACCTGCCGCATGGTCTTGGGCAGTTTCGTTTGTCATCACCTGCCGTATGGCCTTGGACAGTTTCGTTTGTCGTTGCCTGCCGCATGGCTTCGGAAATTCTGCTTGCCATGCCTACCGCATGGCCTCGGATAGTTCCTTCCACAGCTCGATATCGTCTGCGCTGAGGCGCATATTGGTTACGAGTTCCTGGCCGTCCGGTGAGGTGATCTTGAATTCAAAAATGGTTCCTTCCTGGACGCCGCGTTTGACGATAGCATTTAAAAAGAGCGGAAATTTAGGATGGTTGGCCGCGAAGCGGGACCATGCATTTTTCATTTTCATTAATTTCATTGGATTGATCATAGGGTCTCTCTTTCTGATTATCTATATAGCGTAAACAACATTCCTAGTATATCCCAGAATTGCTTTTCTGAAAAGTAATACTTGTAAATTTAAGGCAAAATAGGTATCATAAATTTGTTATGAAACTGAAATTCCCGTATGATGCGGTAGAAACAGAGGATAAGAAAATGGGTATGTTTTCACGAAAGGATATGGTCCGGCTTTTCGGACCACTTCTAGTCGAGCAGCTGCTGGCGGTGCTGGTAGGCATGGCGGATGTTGTGATGGTGGCGGCTGTCGGAGAGACGGCAGTGTCCGGCGTGGCGCTGGTGGATTCCATCATGACCGCGCTGGACGGCACGCTGGATATCAAGAGCACCCTCGGGCGCGGCACCGTGGTCACCTTGGGTCTGCCGCTGTACCATAAGGCGTGAGTAGCACCCAAATCGATTACAACGCTCTGAAGGACGATCCGCTGATCGAGGTCGACACCATCGGTCTGAAGGGTTCTCCGACGAACGTCTTTAAGTCCTTCACTCCTCCGCAGAAGGGCGCAGGCACCATGCTGACTGGCGACGACACCGCCGCACAGCTGGCAGGTATCCTGGCCAAGAAGCACCTGATCTGATGAAAGGAGCATAGGATTACAATGGCTGATTTTAACGAGTACAAGGGCGTTTGGGTCTTTTGTGAGCAGCGCCAGGGCAAACTGATGCCCACCGATTTCGAGCTGGTCAGCGAGGCCCGCAAGCTGGCTGATGAGCTGAACTGCGAAGTCACCGGCCTGCTGCTGGGCGATAACGTGGACGGCATTGCCAAGGAGCTGGGCGGCTATGGCGCTGATAAGGTCATGGTCTGCGACAGCCCCCTGCTGAAGGATTACACCACGGACGCATACGCCAAGGTCGTCTGCGACATGGTCAACGAGTACAAGCCCGAGGTCCTGCTGATCGGTGCCACCAACATTGGCCGCGATCTGGGCCCCCGCTGCGCAGCCCGCCTGCACACCGGCCTGACCGCTGATGCTACCCACCTGGATATCGACACTGCAAAGTACATCGACTTCCTGAAGGAGAGCTCCACCATCGACCTGTCCAAGCAGAAGTTCGATATGGAAGACCGCAACCTGAAGATGACCCGTCCCGCATTCGGCGGCCATCTGATGGCTACCATCATCTGCCCCCGCTTCCGTCCTCAGATGTCCACCGTGCGCCCCGGCGTTATGAAGAAGGCTCCCTTCGATCAGGCCAAGGCAGATGCCTGCCAGATCGTGAAGCCCGCTTTCGAGCTGTCCGCTGCCGACATCAAGACCGAGGTCCTGAGCGTCGAGAAGGCTGCTGAGAAGCTGGTCGATCTGATCGGTGCCGATGTCATCGTCTCCGTTGGCCGCGGCATCAGCAAGGATGTCAACAAGGGCATCGAGCTGGCTGAGCAGCTGGCTGCTGCACTGGGCGGCGGCGTTGTGGGTGCTTCCCGTGCCGTTACCGACGCAGGCTGGATGACCGCTGACCATCAGGTCGGTCAGACCGGTAAGACGGTCCACCCCAAGATCTATGTTGCTCTGGGTATTTCCGGTGCCATCCAGCACACCGCTGGTATGCAGGATTCCGAGTGCATCATCGCTGTCAACAAGAACGAGAGCGCACCCATCTTCGGTGTTGCTGACTATGGCATCGTGGGCGATCTGTTCAAGGTCGTTCCCGAGCTGATCAAGCAGATCGAGGCTGCCAAGGCTGCTGAATAAGCACCTGATTTTCCCCGAACCCTGATTGTGATAAGGCCGCCGCGCAGTGGAAACGCTGTGCGGCGGCTTTTTGCATCCCCGGAAAATCGCTCCGTTCTATCCCACCTGTTCCCGGAATAAAATGACACCAAGAGCGGACAGGAAAGGAGCGCGTACCATGGAGTTGAAGATCTTTCGGGATGCCCTGCCGGCGGCGGGGACAAACTGTACCCTTAAGGCAGAGCTGCCGCTGGAAACAGAGATCCTGATCTCTGATTATCTGCCACCGGTGTTCAAGCTGGTCAAGTGCTTTGTCAGGCCGGTGGTGCTGCAAAAGCGGCTGCAGCCCGGCAAGCTGCAATTGGAGGGATATCTGCGCTGTGTGGTCTATTATCAGGGGGAAGATGGGGCGGGCTTGTGCCAGACCGAGCAGAAGCTCCCTTTTACCAAGCTGCTGGATCTGCCGGAGTTCGTCTTCACGGCATGGGCCGTGCAGGTGGAAGGCCAGACCGAATATCTGAACTGCCGCACCGTCAACCCGCGGCGCATTGAGGTGCGGGGGGCGTATGGGCTGGTGGTATCGGTGCATACGCAGGTCAAAACCGATGTCATCACGGCTCTGTCAGATGGCGGGGTGGAGCAGAAACTGGTCACCCTTTCCGGGGTGCGGCGTGCCGCTGTGCTGGAAAAGCTGGTCACGGTCGAGGGCGAGATCCGCTTTCCCACGCCGCCCGCCGCCGTTTTGGACCTCAGCGGCAATGCCTCTGTCGGAGACCTCAAGCTCCTGAACGGGAAAGCCGTTGCCAAGGGCGTGCTGGTCGTCTCCTGCGCCTGGCGTGCCGAGGGCGACCCTGCACTGCAGGGCCAGAGCGTGAACCTGAACTTCAATCAGGTGCTGGATGTGGACGGCCTGAGCGAGGACTGCCGCTGCCTCTGCGTGGCCGAGCCGGTGGGCTTTACGCTCACGGAGGGAGAAGGGGAGGAACCCAGCCGCCTGACTGCCACCCTGATGCTGCGCCTGCGGGCATGGAGGCCCTACCAGCTGCAGTGCGTGGCAGATGCCTTCTCCACGAAATTTGAGACAGAACAGACTCCGCAGACGGTACAGACGGAATCGCTGGCCTGCACCCTGGACGAGACCGTGACCCTGACCGGCTCCGGCCCTCTGCCGGACGCTGGGGCTAAAATTCTGGCCTGCTTTGCCTCCTTTGGCCCGGCCCTGCTGGCATACAGGGAAAACAACTGGGATCTGACCAGCCGGGTGACCGTGACTGCCTTTGGGGAGAACAGCCTTTCAGAGCTGGAAAGCTATGAAAAGGTGCTGGAGCTTGCCCTGCCGCTGGAGCGGGAGCTGCCCTCGGACGCGGAGCTGATCCCGGAGTGCTGGCTCCGTGCCGAGGACCTGCGCTGTGTCTGCGCAAACGGCACACTGGAGGTCACCCTTTCCGTCAAGGCAGAAGGGGCCATCTTACAGCGGAGCGGGAACACCTGCGTTGGCTCCATCGCGCTGGGGGAGCCGCTGACCCCGGCAGACCCGGAGATCAGCCTGCGCATCTATTATGCACAGGCGGGGGAGGAGCTGTTTGCCATCGCCAGGCGGTTCCATGTCTCCCCGGCCCAGATGCTTGCCGCCAACGACCTTGCAGAGGGCACCACGGCCATTGATGCGCCTCGGAGGCTTCTGGTGCCGGGAGCAGGGGGCTGATCCATCCGATTTTGTACTTTGTAGAAGGACAATTCAAAGCTAAAGTATGACTTATGAACTAAAAATGAACAAAAAACATCCTGGACCTCTCCCAATTTGAGAAAGGCTCTGCTATAATAATTTTTGTCGTGTAAAAAAGCCTTTTAGATAAAGGAGAAGTTATGATCAAAAATATCGAGTTGGAGAAGGGCGCATACCAGTTTGATGCCAAGATGCCCCTTCGCCAGGCCATCCCGCTGGGCCTGCAGCATGTATTTGCCATGTTCGTGGGCAACCTGACCCCGCTTCTTATCATCACCAGTGCCTGTGGCCTTGCAGGCGGTGAGTTTGCTGACCTGCAGGTCAGCTTGCTGCAGAACGCCATGTTCGTGGCCGGTGTGGTCACGCTGGTGCAGCTGTTCTCCATCGGCCCTGTGGGCGGTCAGGTTCCCATCATCATGGGCACCAGCTCCGGCTTCCTGGGCGTGTTCAACAGTGTGGCTGCTTCCATGGGCGGCGGTGTGCTGGCCTACGGTGCCATCATGGGCGCTTCCATTCTGGGCGGCCTGTTCGAGACTGTGCTGGGCTTCTTCCTCAAGCCTCTGCGCAAGTTCTTCCCCTCGGTGGTCACCGGCACGGTGGTGCTGTCCATCGGTCTGTCCCTGATCTCTGTGGGTGTCAACTCCTTTGGCGGCGGCAACGCAGCCAAGGACTTCGGTTCCGCGGAAAACCTGCTGCTGGCCGTGTTCGTGCTGGTGGTGATCCTGTTCTTCAAGCATTGGACCACGGGCTTTCTGAGCTCCTCCTCCATCCTCATCGGCATCGTGGCGGGCTATCTGGCAGCCTTCATCATGGGCTTTGTCCTGCCCACCACCGGTGTCACTGCCGAGGGTGTGGAGTTCACCAAGGCATGGGTGCTGAACTGGAGCAAGGTGGCACAGGCCGACTGGTTTGCCATCCCCAAGCTGGTTCCCGTCAAGATCATTTTTGATATGCGCGCCATCCTGCCCGTGCTGATCATGTTCATCGTCACCGCTGTGGAGACCGTGGGCGATATCTCCGGCGTGATGGAGGGCGGCATGAGCCGTGAGGCCACCGATAAGGAGCTGTCCGGCGGTGTTATCTGCGACGGCCTGGGCTCTTCCTTTGCCGCCTGCTTCGGCGTTCTGCCCAACACCTCCTTCAGCCAGAACGTGGGCCTGGTTTCCATGACCAAGGTCGTCAACCGCGGTGCACTGGCTACCGGTGCCATCTTCCTGATCCTCTGCGGCCTGATCCCCAAGCTGGGCGCACTGGTCTCCATCATGCCGCAGGCCGTTCTGGGCGGTGCTGCCGTGATGATGTTCTCTTCCATCGTGGTGTCCGGCATCCAGCTCATTACCAAGGAAAAGATGACCCCGCGCACCCTGACCATCGTTTCCGTTGCACTGGGCGTGGGTTACGGCATGGGTGCCAATGCCAGCATCCTGGCACACACCCCCCAGTTCTTCCAGTTGATCTGCGGCGAGAGCGGCATCGTGCCCGCAGCCTTTGTGGCCATTGTGCTGAACGTGCTGCTGCCCAAGGACGATAAGGCCGTATAAACCTCTCAGTCACCTTTGGTGACAGCTCCCCTGACAGGGGAGCCAAGAAGTGTCCTTGCCTCTCCTGTCAGGGGACGCACCATTGCGCTGCAATGGCGGAGAGCTCCTCCAGAGCTTCCGGCGTATCTGCATCCAGCAGTTCTTCCCGCCGCTGGGCGTAAACGATCTGTACCTGCTCAGGGTGAGCCTTGAGCACAACACTGCCGCCCTTGCCCTCGGGCAGGGTGCGCAGAGCGGGAAAATATCCGCATCCAAACAGAACGGGACTTCCGACAACGGTGTCCGGGCCATGTGCGGCCCGGGCTCCCAGCCGGAAGATCGCCCGCTCTGTTTCTTTTTGTGTCTGGGCAAAAGCAGTGATCAGAGCTTCCAGCGTCTCCCGCTGCAGCAGTGGCTGATCTCCGGGCAGAAAGATGCAGCCTGCAAGACCGGGGCATTGCTCCAGCAGCGCCTCCAGCCCCAGCCGAACAGTGTCGTTCCGGCCCGGCAGGCTGTGGAGCAGGCAGGGAACGGCCTGTGCGTCACACAGGGCTTTTACCCCGGCAGAGCGGGTCACGACCACCCGGGCAGCAAGGGCGGGGGTAGCGGTGACCTCCAGCGCCCGGCAGAGCAGGGGGCGGCCCCTGAAATCGGCCAGCAGCTTGTTGGAGCCGAACCGCTGGGCCAGCCCCGATGCCATGATGACGCACCCCACCGGAGGGCGGGCGCTTTTTCTGAACAACTCTGCCATAAAATCATTCCTCCTGAATCTGCCGGATCTGCGGCAGTCTTTCCAGTGGCATTATAAGGGATTTTGTGATAAAATAAAAGTAGCAATCGAAAAAAGAGAGGTACTGCGTATGATGACGATCCGGGAATACAAACGGGCCGAAAGCCTCGAGGAAGCCTGGCAGCTCAACCAGAAGCGAAACAATCGGGTCATCGGCGGCATGATCTGGCTCAAGATGGAGAACATCAATGTCGGCACCGCCATCGACCTGTCAGGCCTTGGGCTGGACAAAATTGAGGAAACGGCCGAGGGCTTTTCCATCGGGGCCATGGTGCCCCTGCGGCAGATCGAGCTCCACGAGGGGCTCAATGCCTACACGGAGGGTGCTGTGCGGGAATCTGTTCGCCACATTGTGGGCGTACAGCTGCGCAACCTTGCCACCGTGGGCGGCAGCATTTACAGCCGTTTTGGCTTTTCCGATGTTCTGACCATGTTCCTGGCCCTGAACGCTTCGGTGGAGCTCTACAAGGGCGGCATCGTGCCGCTTTTGGAGTATGCTCAGCGCCCGTACGACAGAGATATCCTGGTACGGGTCATCGTGCCGAAAGAGCAGGCAGCATTCTGCTATCAGTCGGTGCGCAACAGCCAGACGGATTTTCCTGTGCTGACCTGTGCCGCCGCGAAAACAGCCGGGGGCTTCCGGGTCGCCATTGGTGCTCGGCCCGGCAAGGCAGTGCTGTATACCCTGCAGCCCAATGCCGCCGAAACGCCGGAGCTGACCGCTGCCCGCTTTGCCGCTGAGGTGCGGGCAAACATCCGGACGGAGAGCAACATGCGCGGCAGTGCGGAATACCGCAATCATCTGGCCGGGGTGCTGGTCAAGCGCGCTGTGCTGAAATTGGAAGGGAACAGGTGAGACAAGATGCAGGTGAATATTATTCTGAACGGAACCAAAGTCACGGCAGAGGCCGCACCGGACACCCTGCTCATCGACTTTGTCCGCGCACACGGCTGTTACAGTGTCAAGCGCGGCTGTGAGACCTCTAACTGCGGCCTGTGCACCGTCTTTCTGGACGATGTGCCGGTGCTGTCCTGCTCTGTTCTGGCAGCCCGTGCCGACGGCCACAGGGTGACCACGCTGGAGGGCCTGCAGGAAGAGGCTGCTGAGTTCGGCGCTTTTATCGCCGATCAGGGTGCGGAGCAGTGCGGCTTCTGCAACCCGGGCTTTATTATGAACGCCCTCGCCCTCTTCCGGGAAAAGGAATACCCCACTGAGGAGGAGATCAAGGAATATCTCGCGGGCAACCTCTGCCGCTGCTCCGGCTACGAGGGCCAGCTGCGGGGCATCCAGAATTTCCTCGCCTGGAAGAAAGCAAAACAGGAGGGTGCTGAATGAAAAACGTCAACAAAGCATTCCGCAAAAAGGATGCCATGCAGCTTGTGACCGGCAAGCCCGTTTACATGGATGATCTGGCCCCGGCAGACTGCCTGATCGTCAAGCTGTACCGCTCGCCCCATGCCAACGCCATGGTGGAGCGCATCGACACGTCCATGGCCAAAAAGGTGCCCGGCATCGAGGCCATCTTCACCTGGGAGGATGTGGATCAGAACGCCCGCCGCTACACGCAGGCCGGCCAGACCTACCCCGAAGCCAGCCCCTACGACCGCCTGGTCATCGACCGCCACGTCCGCTTTGTGGGGGACGTGGTGGCCATTGTGGTGGGCAAGGATGAGAAGTGTGTTGAGAAAGCCATGAAGCTCATCAAGGTGGAGTATCAGGTGCTGGAGCCGGTGCTGGATTTCCACACTGCGAAGGACAACCCCATCCTTGTCCACCCGGAGGACAACTGGGAGAGCCTGAGTCCCGTGGGTGCCGACAACAAGCGCAACCTCTGTGCCCATGATGCGTGCGGCGACGGCGACATCGATGCCGTGCTGGCAAAGTGCGATGTTGTCATCGACCGTGTCTACCACACCAAGGCCTGTCAGCAGGCCATGATGGAGACCTTCCGCACCTGCTGCTGGATGGACCTGTACGGACGGCTGAACATCCTCAGCTCGACCCAGATCGTGTTCCACACCCGCCGCAATGTGGCAAACGCTCTGCACATCCCCAAATCCATGATCCGCGTCATCAAGCCCCGCATCGGCGGCGGCTTTGGTGCCAAGCAGACGGCGGTCTCGGCCATCTATCCGGCCTTTGTTACCTGGAAGACCAAGAAGCCCTGTAAGCTGATCTTCACCCGCGAAGAGAGCCAGACCGCATCTTCGCCCCGCCATGAGATGGAGATGCACGTCCGTCTGGGTGCCACCAAGGACGGCATCGTGAAGGGTATCGACCTCTACACCCTGTCCAACACCGGTGCTTATGGTGAGCACGGCCCCACAACGGTGGGCCTTTCCGGCCACAAGTCCATCCCGCTGTACGGCAAGGCCGAAGCCTTCCGTTTTGTCAGCGACGTGGTCTACACCAACCACATGTCTGCCGGTGCGTACCGCGGCTATGGTGCGACCCAGGGCCTGTTTGCAGTGGAATCTGCCGTCAACGAGCTGGCCGCCAGACTTCACATGGACCCCTTCAAGATCCGTGAAATGAACATCGTCAAAGAGGGCGATGTAATGCCCGCCTATTACGGCGCTGTGAATACCAGCTGCGCGCTGGACCGCTGCCTGAAAAAAGTCCACGAGATGATCGACTGGGACAACAAGTACCCTGTGCGCGACCTTGGCAATGGCAAGGTGCGCGCCGTGGGTATGGGCATGGCCATGCAGGGCTCCGGCATTTCCGGCATGGACGTGGGCAGTGCTACCCTCAAGGTAAACGATGACGGGTTCTACTCCCTCATCATCGGCGCTGCCGATATGGGCACCGGCTGTGACACCACGCTGGCTCAGATCGCCGCCGAGGTGCTGGACTGTGACCTGGACAATATCACCGTCTTTGGTGCGGATACCGACACCTCGCCCTATGATTCCGGCTCCTACGCTTCCTCTACCACCTATGTCACCGGCAAGGCAGTGGAAAAGTGCGCCCTCCGGCTGCGCGGCCAGATCTGCAAGCTGGGTGCGGAGCTGCTCCAGACGACCGAAGATGCCGTGGATTTTGACGGCAAGTTCGTTTCCCTGAATGCTGACCCGGAAAAGCGGGTCTCTCTCTCCGAGGTGGCCTTCGCCTCCCAGTTCGGCCACATGGTGCCGCTGGAGATCACCGAGACCCACACCTCGCCCCTTTCGCCCCCGCCCTACATGGTCGGCGCAGCTGAAATTGAGTTGGATAAGGAGACCGGTGAGGTCAAGGTGGTGGATTATGCCGCCTGTGTGGACTGCGGCACCCCCATCAACCCCAACCTGACCCGTGTGCAGACCGAGGGCGGCATCCTGCAGGGCATCGGCATGGCCCTGACCGAGAACATCACCTACGATGCCAAGGGCTGGCCGATGGAGAATTCCTTTATGCAGTATAAGATCCCCGCCCGTGTGGACATCGGCCACATCCGGGTGGAATTTGAGAGCAGCTACGAGCCCAACGGCCCGTTTGGTGCAAAATCCATCGGTGAGGTGGTCATCAACACCCCGCTGCCCGCCATCGCGGATGCCATCTACAATGCCATCGGCACCCGCTTCTACGAGCTGCCCATCACCCCGGAGCAGGTCGCTATGGCGGTGGAAGAAAACCGCTGATGCTTTCGGAAACACATTTTCCGTTTCTGGCTGAAAAGGGCCATGTGATCTCGCTGGTGGGCGGCGGCGGAAAGACCACCCTGCTCTATGCCTTTGCCCGGCATTGTGCCGCCAAAGGCTGGCGGGTGCTGGTGAGCACCACAACCCACATCCGGCAGCCCGGGGCACATTATGCCGCAGATGAGGCAGCCCTTGCGTCCCTCTGGGCGGCAGGGCAATATGCCGTGGCCGGTGTCCCGGCAGAGCAGGGCAAGCTGACCGCCCTGCCGCTGGAGCAGTTGACCTGCTGGATGGCACAGGCGGATATGGTTCTTCTGGAAGCGGACGGTGCAAAACGGCTGCCCTGCAAGGCCCCGGCGGCCCATGAACCGGTGTTGCTGCGGGAAAGCGATATCGTGCTGGCTGTGGCCGGATTGTCCGCACTGGGCAGACCTCTGCGGGAGGTCTGCTTCCGGCTGGAGCAGGCCTGCGCCCTGCTGGGCGCTGCCCCCGAAACGCTTCTGACCCCGGAGCTGCTGGCAAGGCTGCTGGCCAGTGAGCAGGGAGGACGAAAACAGGTGGGAAACCGCCGTTTTTCTGTGGTGCTCAATCAGGCGGATGCCCCCGCCCGCATTGCCGCAGGCGAACAGACCCTCGCGCTCCTGCGCGAAAAATATGAGGTGCAGGGCGTGTTGACTTATTTTGATGAAAAGGAGCGTGCATGAAATGGCAGAACAAGGCCCCATTGTATTCTGCACCGGCGGCGGATGCACCGCAAAGCTGGGTGCCGGGGTACTGAGCCGCATACTGGAAAAGCTGCCCCGGGGCGAAAAAGACCCCGACCTTCTGGTTGGCTACGACAGCCGGGACGATGCTGCCGTCTACCGCATTACCGAGGATATTGCCCTGGTGCAGACGGTGGATTTCTTCCCGCCGATGGTCGATGACCCCTATACCTTCGGGCAGATTGCCGCGGCCAATGCCCTGAGCGATGTCTACGCCATGGGCGGTGAGGTCAAAACGGCACTGAATCTTGTCTGCTTCCCCGAGAGCATGGATCTGAACGTGCTGGGGGAGATCCTGCGCGGCGGTGCCGAAAAGGTGGCCGAAGCCGGGGGCATGCTGGTGGGTGGGCACTCCATTGCCGATACCGGTGTGAAGTACGGCCTGTCGGTGACAGGCCTGGTAGACCCGCACCGCCTGACAGCCAACGATACCGGCCGCCCGGGCGACAAACTTCTTCTTACCAAGGCGCTTGGCGTGGGGCTGATCTGCACCGCCAACCGGGTGGGCGAAGCCGCTCCGGAACAGATGGAAGCCGCAGTCCGTTCCATGACCACCCTGAACAAAGCAGCGGCAGAGATCGCGCGCAGGTACGAGGTGCACGCCGCCACGGATGTGACCGGGTTCAGCTTTCTGGGCCATCTGCACGAGATGATGGGGGAGAAACTCTCCAGCGTCATCGATGCCCATGCGGTGCCGATACTGCCCGGTGCATGGGAGGCCGCAGATGCCTGCCTGTACACCGCTGCCGGTCAGCGCAACCGCAACCACACCGGGCCCTTTGTCCGGTTTGAGAAAGTACCCTTCCCGATGGAGGAAATTCTGTTTGATCCCCAGACCTCCGGCGGCCTGTTGTTTGCTGTGGCCCCGCAGGATGCCGCTGCACTGGAAGCAGAGCTGCAGGCGGCGGGTCTGCCCGCAAAGATCGTGGGCACCATTGGGGAAAAGCAGACACCGGAGATCACAGTAACATACGAATGATGGAGGAACAACCAATGATCAAGATCGATGCCCGTGGAGATGCCTGCCCGTTGCCCGTAGTCAAGGCCAAAAAGGCCATTGCAGAGCTGCACGGCCCCGGCGAGGTGGAAGTACTGGTGGACAATGAGATCGCTGTCCAGAACCTGACCAAGATGGCCCAGCAGAAAGGCTACCTGTCCAGCTCTGAAAAGCTGGCCGAGCGGGAATACCGTGTCCGCTTTACCATCAAGGACACGCCCGCTGCGGAAACCGCTGTGCTGGGCGAAGAGAAACAGCAGGCAGAAGCGGAAACCTGCATCCCGGATGCCCGCACTGATACGGTGGTGGCCATCGCGTCCGACAAGATGGGGGAGGGGGCCGAGGAGCTGGGCAAGACCCTGCTCAAGGCCTTCGTGTTCTCCCTGACCCAGCAGGACAAGCTGCCCAAGACGATTCTCTTCTATAACGGCGGCGCATCCCTGACCTGTGAGGGTTCGCCCATGCTGGAAGACCTGAAGGCACTGGAAGCTGAGGGCGTGGAGATCCTGACCTGCGGCACCTGCCTGAACTTCTACGGCATAACGGAGAAGCTGGCTGTGGGCGGCGTGACCAATATGTATGTCATTGCTGAAAAGATGCTGAATGCCGGGAACGTGGTCAAACCGTGATCTACCTTGATAACGCCGCAACCACCCTGTACAAGCCCCCGGAGGTGGGGCAGGCGATGCTGGATGCTTTGCAGACAGCGGGCAACCCGGGCCGTGGAGCCCATGCGCCCACCCTGCACGCCTCCCGTGTCGTCTACGAGACCCGGGAAGCGCTGGCCCAGCTCTTCCACGCCGAAGGCCCGGCCTGCATCGCCTTTGCATCCAATGCGACTCAGGCGCTGAACACGGCCATCAACGGGCTCTTTGGCCCGGGGGATCATGTCATCACCACGGTCTGTGAGCACAATTCCGTCCTGCGGCCCCTCTACCGCCTCCAAAGGCAGGGGGTTGAGGTGAGCTTTGTGGATGTGGACGCAAACGGTGTGCTCTGCTATGCGCAGTTTGAGCAGCTGCTCCGTCCCAACACCAGGGGAGTGGTTGTGACCGGTGCTTCCAATGTCACCGGCAACCGCACGGATCTGGCGTTCGTGTCCGCTTTTGCAAAAAAGCACGGCCTGTTGTTTCTCGTGGATGCCGCCCAGACAGCGGGTGCCATGCCGATGGATGTGCAGGCGCTGGGGATCGATGTGCTCTGCTTTACCGGGCACAAGGCGCTGCTGGGCCCGCAGGGCACCGGCGGGCTGTATGTCCGGCCCGGGTTGCAGGTTGCCCCCCTTGTGGTGGGCGGCAGCGGGGTCCACAGCTTTGATGAACGCCACCCCGTCGAAATGCCCACCGCTCTGGAAGCCGGGACGCTGAATGTGCCGGGGATCGCCGGGCTGGGGGCCGGGGTGCGCTGGCTCCTGACGCAGGGCGTGGAAGCGCTGGAAACAAAAGAAAATGCGCTTGCACGCCTGTTTTACGAAACCGTCCGGGAAATTCCCGGTGTGCGGCTCTATGGTGACTTCACTGCGCCGCGTGCACCCATCGTCTCGCTGAACCTGATGGGCGAGGATTCCGCCCGGGTGGCAGATGCGCTCTGGGAGGAGTACGGTATCTGTGTGCGGGCCGGTGCGCACTGTGCTCCGCTGATGCACAAGGCGCTGGGCACCGTGGAGCAGGGCGTGGTGCGGTTCAGCTTCTCCCACACCAACACCCGGGAGGAGGCGCTTGCCGCTGCCCGTGCGGTGCGCAGCCTGGCGGAGGAATAAATAATGCGTGCAAAGAGACCCTATATCGTGTTATCCTTCCGCACCACAGTGGAAGCAATGGCATGGGAAAAACACTGCGAAGCGGAACACATCCCCGGGCGGCTTATTCCGCTGCCCCGGGAGCTCTCTGCCGGGTGCGGCCTTGCGTGGCGGATGCCGCCCGAGGACTGGCCGCTGTGGCAGAGCCGCATCGACCCCGCCGCCTATGATGCCGCAGCGGTGGTAGAACAATAACAAATAAAGGAGAATTGGATGGGAAACCGTTCTTTTTTCAATGCACTCCATGACCGGGAGGGGGATTTTCTGCTGGCCACGGTGCTGGAAGGCCCGGCGCAGGGGGAACGTGTCCTGCTGCGGAACACAGCACCGGTCTGGCCGGAGGAACTGCCTGCGTTCTGGGGGGAGCATCTGGCTGCCCTGGCCGCTGTGACCTCCAGTGGAATTCTGAAATCAGCCGGACAGCGCATCTTTGTGGAGCGCTTTGGCGCAGCCCCGCAGCTTGTGGTCTGCGGCGGCGGCCATGTGGGCGCGTCGGTGGTGCGGCTGGCAAAGCTGCTGGGTCTGCCGGTCACAGCGCTGGAGGACCGCCCCGAGTTTGCGGAGGAGCTGCGTCAGGCCGGGGCCGATGCTGTGCTCTGCCTGCCCTTTGCAGAGGGTCTTGCGCAGATCCCCGGCGGGCAGGAGACATACTTTGTGGTTGTGACTCGTGCCCACAGCTGTGATATTGCCTGCCTGCGTTCTATTCTGCAAAAGCCCGCCGCCTATGTGGGCATGATGGGCAGCCGGAAGCGCGCGGCTCTGGTGCACACACAGCTGGCCGAGCTGGGGCTGCCGCAAGAGCGCATTGATGCCCTGCACGCGCCCATTGGTCTTTCCATTGGTGCAAAAACCGCACAGGAGATCGCACTTTCTATTCTTGCGGAGATCGTCTCTGTTAAAAACAGCCGCCAGCAGACCGAGGGCTTTTCCCCGGTGCTGCTGGCTGCGCTGGAACAGCAGACCGCTCCGGCGGTGCTGGCGACCATCGTAGGCCGCCATGGCTCTACGCCACGGGAGGAAGGCTCCAAGATGTTGGTCCTGCCCGATGGCTCTGCCGTGGGCAGCGTGGGCGGCGGCATCATGGAGTACCGCACCCAGAAGCTGGCGCGGGAATTGCTGGAGCCGGGGGCTGCCCCGTGCAGGCTGGCCGCCTTTACCACAGAGGGGGCCAGCGATGCCGCGGCCATTGCGGCCTGCGGCGGCTCCATGGAAGTCTTTTTGCAGCGTGTGGAACCGGAGGAATGAGCCATGAAGCGTGATGACCTGATCGTTGTCCGGGGCGGGGGAGACCTTGCCACCGGTGTTGTGCATCGGCTCTGGTCGGCTGGCCTGCGGGTGCTGGTGCTGGAAACGGCCCATCCCGCCGCCATCCGTCGGCAGGTGTCTCTCTGTGAGGCTGTCTATGAAGGCGAGACCGCTGTGGAAGGAATGCGTGGCATCCGGGTGGAGACGCTGGCAGATGCCGATGCCGTCTGGGCACAGAACGCCGTGCCGATTTTGATAGACCCCACGGGTGCTTGCCTGCCGCAGGCAAGGCCTGCTGTTCTGGTGGATGCCATCATCGCAAAGAAAAATCTGGGCACCACCCGGGAGATGGCTCCGCTGACCATTGCCCTTGGCCCCGGCTTTGCGGCGGGGCAGGATGTGGACGTGGTGGTGGAGACCAAGCGCGGCCACAAGCTGGGCCGCATCATCCGGGAAGGATCTGCCGCGCCAAACTCCGGCGTGCCGGGCATCATCGGCGGCTATGGTGCCGAGCGTGTGCTCCATGCGCAGGCCGCAGGTATCTTCCGCAACCTGCATTCTATCGCTGATTTTGTGGAGGCGGGCGAGGCTGTGGCCGAGATCGAAACGCCGGACGGTCAGCGTCTGCCGGTGATCACACAGATCTCCGGCATCCTGCGGGGTCTGCTGCGGGATGGTTACCCGGTGACCAAAGGGTTCAAGGTGGCTGATGTGGACCCCCGCCGTGCGGAGCTGGAAAACTGCTTCCTCATCTCGGATAAGGCCCGCTGCATTGCGGGCAGTGTGCTGGAACTGATCGCCGCAGCGTGCTGGAACTAAAAGAAACGGGACTGTTTTTGCAACAGCCCCGTTTCTTTGTTACTCTGTCAGTTTTGTGATGAGCATCTGATAGATCTCGTTGCCCTTGAGGATGAACTGCTTCTTGACCAGATCGGCACTCAGCCGGTCAGGCGTGCCGATGTCCAGACAAAACAGCTCCTGATCCAGTGCCTTGATGGTGCAGCGGATGGAGCAGTGGCCGTCCGGCTTTTCGGTGATGCGGGCGCTGTACTCGGCTTCCTTGCGGGCCCAGGTCTGGCTGCGCAGAACCGCTGCCACCGCGCGCTCCCGCACGCTGCGGGGCAGGTCATAGGCAAGCTCCTGCGCGACCTTGCGTCCTTTTTCGGTGATGGAATAACGATCTTCCTTCAGCGTGACCAGCTGCTGGCGGGTGATATCATCCAGACAGGAGCCGATCTCAAAATAGTTGACCAGCTGTTCTTCCATCAGCGCATTCTCGATCTCCGTCCGGGTGATCGGCCCGGCATTCTTTACCAGATAACACAACAGCAACCGGATCTCCGTGCTGTCGGTCAGTCCGCCGGGACGAACACCGGCGGTAAAAGCATCGTTGGCGGCCATCGTTCTGCACATCCCCCTGTTATTTCAAATTGCTGCCCGGCACTGCCTCGGGGCAGGCCGTAAAGAATCACTTTCTTATAGTATAAAGGGTTTCAGACCGGATTGCAAGCCGCAACCGCAAAATCTGTCTCAATGCGCTTGCGGCTTTCGGGGGTGGAATACAGCCAGTGGTCGATATGCCCCTCGGTGATGAAATAGCGCAGGTCGAACCGGTGGCTCTGGCCCAGGCTGTGGTTGACGATGACCAGCTTGATCTTCATTTTATCGGGCAGGATGTTTTTGATGTAGACGCTCACCGCCTGCCCGGGGTGCAGGTCAGGGCAGGTCTCGGCAAGGCCGGCCAGATTGGGGGCGATCTCCACAAAGGTGCCATATTCCTCCACGCTCCGCACAATGCCCACCACGGTCTCGCCCACGGTGAACCCGGCGGCGTTCTCCTCCCAGGTGCCCAGCAGCTCCCGGATGGTCAGCACGAACCGCCCCTGCACGTCCCGGTTTTTGATGGCGCACAGGATCTGCTGGCCCACACTCACCCGGTCGGCAGGGGAGGAGATACGGCTGCAGAGAGCTTACTTCCGGAATTTACCGATCGCTTTTACGTATCTTTAAGTGTATGTGATGCATTGAATGCAAAAGTTTGTCTGGCCTTGAAAGATTATACGAATGCGGCTATTTATGCAGACAGAGTGATTACTAAGTCCAATTTCGCATTGAGTACCACATCAGCTGAATATGCTAATGCTTTCATCTCCAATAGTAATAGCAAAGAACTGATTTTTGCTCTGGCCAATAAACGCAGCACGGGATTGTTACTTTTCTATCAGTCTGTTAATGATATTGACCCGACATGGGATTATTCTCCCTCTGCCGATTGCTATAGTCATCTTTATGCCGATACTTCAGTCAAAAAGCAGGATATTCGTGCCAAAGCAGTCTTTGGGGCATGATCATTTATGAGGAAGATAAAAAGGCATACTATGACGCGCTCCAGCAGTATGATGAACAGGAATCTCTGGATGCTTTGGTCCGTTTCTTGGAAGCACAGACGGTCAAGACTTGGGCGCGCGTCATGAAACTCTCCCCAAATGATACGCCGAAACATCAAGGAATCGAATTTCATATGCTGTAAATGCCTGGCCTCCCGTAGCAGCGGGAGGCTTTTCTCTTTGTTTTGCGGCGCAATTTTTGAAGGGGTAATAGTTCGACTATTCACTTTTTGGATTTGCGCTAAAACCGACCGATATCCCCGAAGTGAACCCCGCGGGTTCACCCTTACAACCCTGATTTCATACGGGTTTGAGGGTGCAACCCTCTGATTCCGGTCACCTGTGACCCCCAAAGTGAGCCAAACCGACCACCTCTGACCCC
>OHAP01001162.1_pt1 | contig 17357 bp, 16 predicted proteins | sample 1577171 | NCBI WGS metagenome assembly OHAP01 (sample SAMEA3541489, study PRJEB24748) | human gut metagenome | biome: human gut; feature: human-associated habitat; material: faeces | place: China | collected 2012 | reverse complement strand
CCGCGAACGCAAGAACTATTTTTGAAAAAGTTTGCAGGCATTTTCCCAAGCTGCTCGCGCGATTGCCTCGGCATCCTCCCCCGTGCGATCGACACGGTCGTTAACCAGCGCATTTGCCGTAATGGAAATCATTGCGGGCTCGCACTCAAGACCGCGGATCGGCTCCGGCGCCATGTACGGGCAGTCCGTCTCAAACAAAATACGGTCGAGCGGTGTTGCCGCGAATGCCTCGCGCACGTCATCGTTGCGCTTAAAGGTGGCCGCGCCTCCATAGGCGATATAACAGCCCAAGCCCACAAAGCGCTCCATCGTGGCTCGGTCCTCGCCAAAGCAGTGCAGCACACAACCGGCCTGGGGCACGCCGACCTCGCGAAGCACGTTGTAGGCGTCCGTGTGCGAAGTGCGCTCTTGGTCGGTGTCCTCGTGGCGCAGATGCAGCTCCACCGGCACGTTGCGACGCACAGCAAGTTCAAGCTGACGTGCCATGCAGCCAATCTGCACGTCATGAGGCGCCGGCGCGACATCGTCGTCATAGTCCATGTGGTAGTCCAGACCAATTTCGCCGATGCCAGCACACAGCGGATCGTCGAGCGCAGCCACAACCTGGGCATGAATATCATCGGTATAGTCCGATGCTCCATACGGATGCACGCCGGCAAGATACTTGATCTGTGGAATATCCTGCATCGGCAAAATCTCGTGCGTCAGCCAGTCGCTATAGTCCGTCACGCTTCGTTTGTCGGCAATGGGATCGAAGACCGTCACCAACAGATCAATGCCTGCGGCTTTAGCGCGCACGAGCGTCTCGGGCACTTCTTTGCCCCAAAATGAGAGCAGATGCGCGTGGGTATCGGCAAGTGGTGCCAGCGGCTCTGGACAGACGACCGTTTTCTTTTTCTTGGTAAACGTCACGTGTTCGGCATTAAGCGTCATGGGATAGCTCCTGGGCCAAACGGACAAAGTCCGCAACGTCAAGCGCCTCGGCACGCGACGTGGGCGCGATGCCGCAAGTCTCAAAGGCAGCATCGAGCACGTCCTTGGCAAAGCCGTTGGCGCTCATGGAGTTGCGAATGGTCTTGCGGCGCTGGGCAAATGCGGCGTCAATCACGCGAGCCACAAAGTCGCGGTCAAGCCCCACGGGCAGTGCACCATCAACACGGTCGATACGCACGACGGCGGAGTCCACATGCGGTGCCGGCATAAAGCAGCGCGGCGGCACCTCAAAGCGACCCGTCACCTGCGTATACAGGCCCAGCTTGGCCGTATAGCCGCCATAGGTTTTGTTGCCAGGAACTGCAGCAATGCGATCGGCAACTTCCTTTTGCACCATGACCACGGCACGCTTGAGCGCGGGCATCGTCTGGAAAGACTGCAAGATGATCGTCGCCGCCACGTTGTAGGGCAGATTCGCGACAAACACCGTCGGCTTACCACCCGCAACCTGCTCGATTTGTTCCGGCGTCACCTTGAGCGCATCGCCCATGATAAAACGGAAGTTGGCATAGTCGGTGGCATGGGCATCGAGCACCGGCTCGAGCTCGGGATCGGCCTCGATCGACGTAACGCACGATGCCTCCTGCAGCAGTGCGAGGGTAAGCGTACCGACGCCCGGTCCGACCTCGAGCACACGCTCATCACCCGCAAGCTCGGCAAGCTCGCAAATACGCTCGATCACATGGTTGTCGATTAGGAAGTTCTGGCCCAAGCGATGCTTGGTCGCAAGGCCAAACTCCTCCAGCAGCTCCCTGGTTGCCGTGGGGTTTGCCAAAGGCGAAGTTGTCATGGTTGCCTCCTTAACATGCTGGCTGCATCGTAAAGCAAAAGGGCATGGACCGTTGCGGCCATGCCCTTGTATCTAAACAGCAAATTGCCGATAAGGCGCTCGCGCGGCGTCTTAGCCCAAACGCGGGAACAGCGGATCGCCCTTCTCGACGGGCTGACCACCGGCAAGCAGGCCCCAAGCGCAAATGCCCTTGAGGTCGTCGCTCGTGGCCTCGTCCTCGCACGACAGGCGGCGCAGGGCCTCGGCAGAAGTCTGGGGCATGAGCGGCATCAGCAGGTGGGCGGCAATGCGGATGGCCTCAAGCAGGTTGTAGATCACAAATGCCAGCTCGTCGGCCTTAGCCTCGTCCTTGGCAAGCGCCCAAGGCTCGGAGTCCTCGATGTAGTGGTTAGCGGCGTGGATGAGCTCCATGACCTCGTCCTTGGCTCCGCCGTAATCGAGCACGTCCATCTTGGCCATGTAGCGCTCGACCAGGCCATCGGCGATCTTTGCCAGCGGGTTGTCGAACGCGTCGGCAGACGCCGGTTTAGCCGGGGCGCAGCCGTCAAAGTACTTTGCGCTCATGTTGAGCGAGCGCGAAATGAGGTTGCCCCAGCTGTTGGCCAAATCGGCGTTGTAGACCTGCTCCATGCGGTCGAAGCTAATGGCGCCGTCGGTGCCGGGCACCACGTCGGTCATAAAGTAATAGCGATAGCCCTCGACGCCCAGCATATCGATGACATCCTGCGGGGCGATGGCGTTGCCACGGCTCTTGGACATCTTCTCGGCCTTACCGGTCTCGGCATTGCGCACGGTCAGGAAGCCGTGGGCAAAGACGTGCTCGGGCAGGGCCTCGCCAATGGCCATGAGCATGGCCGGCCAAATAACGCAGTGGAAGCGAATGATGTCCTTGCCCACAATGTGGAACTGCGCGGGCCAGCGATAGGCCAGCTCGACACGGGCCTCGTCGGTATCGACGCCGTAGCCGACAGCCGTCATATAGTTGAGCAGCGCGTCGAACCACACGTAGGTCACGTGACCCTCGTCAAACGGAACCTGAATGCCCCAGTCAAAGCTCGTGCGGCTCACGGAAAGGTCGTTGAGGCCGCCCTCAACAAAGCTGCGCACCTCGTTCATACGAAACGCGGGCTCGACAAAGTCGGGGTGCTCGTCATAGAGCTTGAGCAGCTTGTCCTGGAAAGCGGAAAGCTTAAAGAAGTAGGACTCCTCCTGCACGCGCTCGAGCGGACGATGGCAGTCGGGGCACAGATGCTGGCCGACGCTGCCGTACTCCTCGTCCCCCTTCTGGACCTGCGTGTCGGTGAAGTAGGTCTCGTCAGGCACGCAATACCAACCGTCATAGCTGCCCTTATACAGGTAGCCGGACTCCTTCATGCGCTCCCACAGGTACTGCACGGCATGATGCTGGCGCGGCTCGGTGGTGCGGATGAAGTCGTCGTTGGAAATCTCGAGCTTGCTCCAAAGCTCCTTGAAGTGCGGAGCCTGGCTGTCGGTCCACTCCTGAGGCGTCATGTTGTGCTTGGCTGCGGCCTCGGCGACCTTCTCGCCGTGCTCGTCCATGCCGGTCAGGAACTTGACGTTATAGCCGGCGGAGCGACGATAACGGGCCTGAACATCGGCGATGATGGTGGAATAAGCCGTGCCCAGGTGAGGATCGGCGTTGACGTAGTAGATAGGCGTCGTGATAAAAAACGAAGGCTTGGATTGATCCATGGGGTCTGTCCTCCAAAAAACGTTACATACAGGGGATGATTCTAACGCAAGGGCTGGATATCCTCCATCTATTGCATATCGAGCACCATGGCATAGACATCGCGCTTGCGGCGCGAATACTTCTGAGACAGGCGCTTGGCCACCGCAGAGGCGGGCTCCCCCTCCTCGAGCGCGGCGCGGATATCCTCGCGCAGGGCCTCGTCGGGATCCGCTGCCGTGGCGCCGACCGGCACGATACCGGCCTCCTCATCCTCGCTCGGTGGCGCGATGACCAGCGCAATCTCGCCCTTTACCTCGCCGCGAGCACGCAGCTCCTCGGCAAGCTGGGCGGCAGATCCGCGCAGGACCTCCTCGTGCAACTTGGTGAGCTCGCGGCAGACGGCAACCTCACGCTGGGGAAAAACCTCGGCCACGGCTTCGAGCGTCGCCACGATGCGATGTGGAGACTCGTAGAAGATGAGCGCACCGGGCACCACGGCAAGGCGCTGCAAACGGCGCACGCGGTCGCCGTGCTTTCGGCCCAAAAAGCCCTCGAAGAAAAAATGCTCGCAAGGAATGCCGGACGACACGAGCGCCGTAACGCACGCAGAGGGCCCGGGAATAACTTCGACGGGCACATCGGCCTCACGCGCCGCCTCGACCAGCGCCTGGCCGGGATCGGACACGCTCGGCATACCGGCGTCCGAGGCAAAGGCGAGGGTCTCCCCCGCCAGCAGACGGTCGACCAGGCCGGCGGCGCGGCTGGCAATGACATTTTCGTCGCAGCGGACAAGCGGTTTGGAAATACCCAGATGCATCAGCAGTTTTGAGGTCACGCGCGTGTCCTCGCAGCAGATCGCATCGGCGGCGGCAAATGCCTCGCCGACGCGCAGGGACAGGTCGCCCAGGTTACCAATGGGCGTACCGACCATATAAAGTTTGCCCGTACGGGCGCCATGTTGCGTCATATCAACCTATTCGATCATGCCGCGCTCGAGCGTGCCGAGCGCCGCGCGGGCATCCCATGCCGCAATGCGCTTCTCGGTCTTCCACGTTTGGAAGAACCAACCGGCAGCCGGCGCAAACGAAGCCAGCTGGTTGGCGATAAACACGCGCTCGTAAGCATTGCGCCCCTCGGGCGTAACCGACGAGTTGGCAAAAATCGCCGCACCCGACCATTCACCCACCAAAACGGGGAATCCGGTCGCGATTGCCTCCTTGAGCTCGCGTTTGTTGCGCGAGATAGCAGTCACGAGGCCACGGGGGCTCGTGATGTCGAGCGCACGCTCGTCGCGGTAATGATACAGATGAAGGTCCATGTAGACATTCTTGTACTTGGCGCCGCGCATAAAATGCTTCCACTCGCCGGGGTGGCCCGAGGAGGAAAAGACAACGATCTTGTCCTCGGACATATACGAGCGAACAAGCTCGTACGCATCACGATAGAAGTTGCGCAGGTAATGAGCAGGAATACCGTCCGTCATGGTAAAGAGACTCTTGCGGACGCTCATTTGAGGGGTGTCCAACAGCTCAATGCCCAGAAGACTCTCGGCCTCGCCATAGCGATCGGCCAGGCGCTCCAGAACATCGAGCGCGACGTGCCGGCCATTGGTGGACGAATGCCACTCGGCAACAGCCTCCGGTGTGGTGGGCGAATCGTTGGAATCGCCCTGTCCACCCGGCACCGTCGCCAGATCGAGCAGCACGCGGATGTTGTACTTGGCAGCCCACTCGATAGCTCGATCGATGTAGTCCACAACCGAGATATAGGAGGCATCGGACTCCTGGGAGCCAAACGCGTACCATGGCACCGGCAGACGAACGGCATTGAGGCCAATCTGCGCCATACGGCGAAAATCGTCCTCGCTCACAAACGTCTCGTAGTGACGGCGCATGCGTTCGTTATAAGCGGTGGCGCCCATTGCCTCTTGCAGCTCTGCCGCGTTAGATGCACCGGTCGCCGCATACAGCGACGGGGTCACCCAGGGCTCGGGAATAAACCAGCCAGAGAGATTAACGCCGAGTATCCTCTCCATCACTGCCCCCTTTTGAATCATACGGGCCAAGCCCGCATCGCTCTTGCATGACATATCTATCGATTTGAGTATACCCGCGCATGCAGACAGGCGACCGAACGGTCTACAAAGTGGCGCAAAAGCGGGAGGAATGTCTGGGCAGGTGGGCCCGAGATGGCGCGCCGAGATGTACATATGCGCCGGAAGTAGACGGCCGGAAAGCGCGTCCCGTTTTTTCGCAAAAGACTGGGATGCATTTTCCGTTCGAGACCTCTACCGGAAAATGTATCCCGTTCTGAGCGCGGGATCCGGGACGCAGTTTCCGCCAAGGGCCGCAAAAGGAAAGCGCGTCCCATTCTGAAGCCAAATTCCGAGACGCAGTTTCCGCAGAGCCATACATAAAAGAAAAGGACCCCTTTGCAGAGGTCCTAGTCAATTCAAGGTGGCGGGGAAGGGAATCGAACCCCTGACACGAGGATTTTCAGTCCTCTGCTCTACCAACTGAGCTACCCAGCCATTTGAGGTGTGCCTTGTTTCAAGGCTTGATTAGTATAACCAAGGACACGTTCCGGTCAACCGAGAATTTTAAAAAAGTTTTTGAGCACGGCCTCGGTTCCATAAATCGGCACGTCAGAGGCATCAGCCGGCAGCAAGAAGTTTTCGCTCCACCTTCTTATGCCGGCACGCGTTGGAGAGCAGGGGGCGAAACAATGATTGAAGGGCGCTCGAGTGCCGCCCAGGCGCCAGGGCAGGAACACATACGCCAGGGACGTACGTTTTCGTAGCATGCGAGGACATAGCCGCGTGCATCGATAAAGGCGATATCGATGGGATAGGCCATAAAACACGTGTGGACCGAGGAACAGCGCGGAAACGCCATGACAAGCGGCAGCCCGTTAGCGGCGAGCGGTTGCCGCCCCAACATGCCGCGCAGGCGTGCGCCAAACGACTCGGCAGCCACAAACTCCGCCGGCGACCAACCGAGTCTGTTAAGCGCACGCGCGTAGGCGATATAGGACGCAACGGCACTCACATGACCACCCCTGGACGCCACGGATCGACCGTCACCGCGCGCTCGTGTGTAAGCGTGGCCGGCGCCCCTAGCGAAACGCCGGCGATACTGAGCGCACCGGGCCAGGGCTCATAGCTCATCGTGCAGGTGTATGTCCTAAATGTTCCCGATAACGAGAGCAGGCCATTGTCCGTCGTCATCGTACCCTGTTCGCTCGACACCTCAATCTGCAAGTCATAGCCCTCCATGGCGGACTGGACCTCGGCCTGCACGCGTGCCGAGGCGTCAACAGCACTGTCGTCGCCCTCCCCGCCCGGCGCCACGGCGTGCGCCAGCACGATATCGGGCACCACGCAATCGAAACGCGCAACGGCGCCGGCATAGACCATGATGTTGTAAACGATGAGTGCCAACACCAAAAGCACGGGAGTGACCACAGCCATCTCGACCGTTGCTTGGGCGTACTCCTCGTGCAAGCACGCGCGAGCAGCCATTACGATCCACCGCCAAACGCACCCGCCAACGTAGCGACATCGACGGTAATCGGAATGGAGCCGCCACCGGGCAGCGGAATCTCGGCGATGGTGAACACTGCCTCGTTGATCGTACGCTCGACCTGGTACTGCAAGGCCTCGCAAAGCGCCTTGGGGTCGGTTACACCGAGCGGGATTTTTCGCAGGTTGTCCTGCACTTTGGAAAGGCCGGAAATATCGGAGCCCGGACTCTTGATGACATTTGCGGTATCGGTCAGCACGGGTTTTCGCAAGCGCAGATCGCACGGCTCAAGGCCCAGCCCCGCCACAGACCCCGACACCGTATCGCCAAGCCACGACGCAATGGAGCCCAGTACTCCGCTACCTCCTCCCAGACCGCCAATCAGGTTGCCCATGAGTTCATCGGCCGCATGCTGGATATCTCCGTACCCCACCAGCAGCTGTCCCCATACGTCCATGACGCCGTCAAAGGCGCCCGCGATGCCTCCGCCCGAGCGCTCCTCCATGGTCGAGAAGAAACGCGCGAGCACGTTGTTCTGCGCGGTCGCATCGTCGGGTGCCAGCGCCGCGGCAGAAATCGCACCACGGCTGCCCAGTTCAACCGACGTGTTAAACGAGGAGTTGAGCTCGTCGGGACTCGTGACATCGCCCGAGACCGCAAAGGCGACCACGCCGTTGCGCCCGGGCGGGGCGACACGCGGGCGCTCGGTCGAGAGCGCCTTGATGGCGTCGTCAAATGCGCCGCCCGCGCGCTCGGCCTCGTCCTCGGTCTGACGCTCGAGCTCGATCTCCTTTTTACGACAGTCGACATAGTCTTCCATGGCGTCTTTGAACCGATCGAAGTGGTATTCGAAGCCGCTCTCGATCACCGATGTGGGCATGGGCACACGAGCAAGGCTGAGTACATCGAAGCCACAGCGCACGCACGGATCCTGCCCATCATAGTCGGCGATCGATGCCAGCCTGCCCGGAGTTCCCTTTGCATAGTTGGGACAGCTTGTTCCATAGTGAAGATACGTCTTGCCGTCATTTGTGCTCGTCGGCCATATCGCGTCGGTATAGAGCTCGGTCGCGCGCACCTCATCCGAATTTCGCGGCAACAACGGAATGTAGGACGAGATTTGGTCGCCATCGTCATGTATGTAGGCTCGATTGACCTCGTCGCTCGCATAGCTGTAAAACGCCTTGCGTGCCGCGGACTCCGCCATCATCTCGACACTCGAGCCCTTCGGTCCCTCGTCTGTCAGCCGTCGATGGTAGTACGCCTTCGCGCGGTCGAGAGCCTCCTGCGGCTCCCAGGTAATGCTCGAGGCGAAATGCGGGTTCTGACCACCGGAAAGATCCGTTAAGCTTTTCGCACGTTCCCACATACACGAACAGCTGCCGACCGACTCCTTGTCCGACCCGCCGCAGTCTGCAAGCCAGGCACGCTCCTTGGCCTTTGCCGTCTTCTCGGATGCCTTCTGCAACTCCTTGGCAGCATAGTCCAAATCCTTTGAAGTGTTTTCGATAGCGTCGGTCGAGATCTCGGACCCTTCGAGCGCGGCAAAATCCGACTCGGATGCCCTAGGCACGGCAAGCGCCGTGCCGGTATAGGTCACACCCTCGGTATCCTGCGCCGACACAGCCTGCATGGCGCGCGCGGCAATCAGATACGGCAGGGCGGTCTCCACTTTCTGAAGACCCTTGGATGCGCTTTTGGCAAACTTGTTGCGCGTCTTAATGACCTCGACACCGGTATCGACGATATCGGCGCCCGCCACCTCGGCGCCCGGTATGAGCATGGCAACCAGACCGGTACCAATGGTGGCAAAGCCCGCCAGGCCCAAGCTCAAAATACACGCATCGAGCACCGTGGCAGCCGTATGGTAGGACGACACCACGTTGGCGCCCGCCAGCGCACCGCTATCGGCCGCCACCTGGGTGTCTCCGGCGCGCGACATGCTCCATATCGCCGCCGTCGAGGAAAACAGCAGCGTAAGCACCACCAGAATGACTACCGCTGAGGAGAGCGTGGTGTAAGCGCCGTCTTCGATAAACAGGTCGATGCCGGCGCGGCCCATAAAACCGCCCCGCTTGCGGCGGGAACCGGGACACCGGCGGCACGCCAGAACGCGGGTTGACCAAAAACGCTTAATCCCAAGAAGCAATCCACGAATCATAATCCCCCTCCAACCAGTCGGGACGCGAACGATATGAGACATCGACCTTGAGCTCAACGTATCCGCCCTCGCGTGCGCTGCCCATGGCCTGTGCAAATGCGCCGATCACGGGCAAGGGCTTCACCTCGCCGACAATGGACGCGGACGAGGTACCGCCCGCGCCCGCCCGCCCAAGCTCTATATCCCACGACAGCGGGCCTCCGGCATGGAATATCGAGACGTTGGGCACCGCAGCGAGCCTGCGGCGGGTGAATTCCTCCAAGTCGCTGTCGTCATCCGCCGTCGTCGTAGTCATAATCCGCGCGGTCTCGGCGGCAGCAGACTCCATGACCGCCCGGGTATAGAGCAGGCACACCGGCTGCAGCGCCAGCAGGATGAGCGTCAAAAACGTCGGCAGCAAAAAGGCAGCCTCGACGGTCGATTGCGCCCCGTCCTCGCGCGCGACATCAATACAGCGCGATATCCTTTGCGCCCGTAGCGGCATCGATAATCGATGCCGGGGCAATGCCATGCGACGCCGCCCGCTCGACCAACGCCGCCAGATGACCATCGGTTCCGGCGCGCCAAAGACCGGCGATCGCCAGTGCAATCGATAAGAGCGCCAGCGTGACGATGGCATATTCGACGGTCGACTGGGCGGAATCCTCGCGCAGGGCACCTTGCATCTCACGACCCCTCCTCAAGAATCGTCTTTTGTGGAACCAGACGCACCGCACGCAGGCGACACGACGCGTCGCCCTCGTCTGCGGCGACCGTTACCATGTCGACCCATCCGCGGTCATCGCGCACAACGGCACCCCACAGGTTGCCCTTAATGTCGATGTAGCCGCTCAAGGCAAGATGCGCCGTAGGTATCTCTCGGTAAGCGCGCAGCATGTCTGCGGCCGCCTCTGTCATCGGTCGGCCCTCGGACCATGCAAGCCGCGCTGCAATGGCGCTGTCCCCAGACGGCTCCGACACCGTGCCCGCCTGGGCATCGAGCGATTGCAAAAACGTCTGCACCGTGGCGGAAGCACCCCCATCGGCGGCAGAGGCGTTGCCACCTTGCGCCGAATCGTCCCGAGACGTGGTGGCGGCAGGGGCCTCGACGCCACCGGAACCACGCCGATGCGCAGCACCAAACCCCCACACCGCCGCCACGATTGCCACGATCAGACAGGCAAGCACCAGCAACGAACCAGCAGGTCGCCCATGGTCTACAGGCTGTTGATGCCGTCGCTGATCGCGTTCCACAGCTCTTCGACCTTGCCCTTAAACGCGACGATGGCGATAATCGCGATCACCACCAGCACACCGACCAAGATGGCGTACTCGGTAGTGCCCTGCGCGCTTTCCTCCAGCAGTAATGCCTTGGCGCGCTGGCGAGCGCGAATTGCCTGGCAGAATGCCCAACTCCGAGCTTTGCTCGCGGCGCCCCTCATCATGTTCATATATTTCTCCCTACATCATCCCGCCTGCTCCCAGCAGCGGGCCCAATATGGACAACAGCAGCGCCGGCAGAATAAGCGTGCCCGTGGGAATCAGCAGCTTGACCGGCGCGCGTTCGATTTCGCGCTCGACTGCGGCACGATGAGCCGCACGTATCTCGCGACTCTGCGCCGCCAGCGTCTCGGCGAGCGGGGCTCCCAGGGCAAGTGCCTGCCCCACCGTAATGGCAAAGGTCTCGAGTGCCCGCACGTCTAAGTCGTGCGCGACTGCCAGCAGCTCATCTTCGCGCGTCCCCACGCCCACCTGCCACGCCATGCATGCCCGCTCGAGCCGAACGGCAAGCACCGACGCGCGGTTGGCACAAAAGACCTCGAGCGCCGCATCAAACGAAAGGCCGGCGGAGAGCCCCAAGCGCACAACGTCAATCATCTCGGACACATCTCCGAGCGATACCTGCGCCGGGCCACCCGCTCCAAACACACCCTTCATTCGCGTGGTCAGGGCATCGACCGCCGAGCGGCCCGCGGCAGCAACCAGCGCCGCCTCGCACTTGCAAGCTATCGCGATATCACGCACCTCCGCACGCGCGAAGCCCGTTGCGACAAAGACACTCAGCGCGCACAGGCAAGCCACCGCGGCGGCAAGCGCACTCATAGCTCCATCCTCATAATGCGGCGGATAACCACCAGCGCAATGACATTGAGGGCCAGGCCCAGCACCACGGCACCGGCCCCCGCGGACGTCGCGAGACCTCGGCGAAAATCGGCAGAAAGCAAGGCCAGCACCGCGCACATTCCCGCTGGCATCGCGGCGACCATGTGCGCCGACATGCGCGCCTGCGACGTTTTAACGTCCAGACGGCGTTTAAGCTCGATGCGCTCCCCCACCATGCTCGCCGCCTCGGACAGCAAACCGGCGAGCGGGGCACCGGTGCGCTGCGAGACCTTGAGTGCCAAGGTGACGAGCGAGAGTCCGGGAGCATCCACGCGAGCCAACAGATCATCCAAGGCATCGGTTGCCGAGATGCCACATTCAATGGCCGCGGCGACGCGCAAAAACTCGGTATGGACCGGCTCCTGCGCATGGGCGCCCACAAAACGCATGCCCTGAGCCAGCGAATGTCCCGAGGCGAGTGACATGGAAAGCGCCGTAAAAGCCTCGGGCATGGCCTCTTCTGTATCATGCCGTTCGCGGCGGCAACCGAGGGCGTTGCGGACGGCGGCAATGACGAACGGCACCATAAGCCCCAGGAAAAACCCTATGGGCGCTAGCGATACAACAGCCAGCGTAATGCAGCAAACACAACTCGATAACAGCAAAAACGACAGGCGTGCCGTATCGTCCTCAATGACAAAACCCAAACGACCCGTAGGAATCAGCGACGTCCACGATCGGGCCAACTGAGCCAGCAGGTCGCTTTCCACCAAGTCACGAGGCAGCTTTTCCGCCACCGCCTCCAGCGTTTGATGCGCCAGTTCCGCCGGCGGGACGCGCGGCACACGAGGCTCTGCCCCGCACGCCGTCGCAACGGACAGCCCCGCGAGGCTCCCTACGACGAGGGACACAGCGATCTCCATTCGTCCACCTCCTCTTGTGTGAGTGTTCCCGAGCGCAAGCCCTCCGCGATAAACGGCGGCTCGCGGTCGAGCGTCCAGGTGCGCTCGGCGGCATCGAAGGTCACGTAGCGCTCGAGCTCCACGCCACCCGTCGCGGCGCGACGCACCCCCGAGTACGAGGACACGAAGCGCTTGCCGTCCGCATGGCGCTCGGACATCACGATGCCATCGAGCGCCATGGCAATCTGCTCCTCGATCAGCTCACTTGGCAGGTCGATGCCGTAGCGTGCGAGCAGTGTCAGGCGCACCACCGTCTCCTGCTCGGTTCCCGCATGAAGCGTGGTGAGCGACCCATCGTGGCCGGTATTCATGGCCTGCAACATGTCGCAGCATTCCGCGCCGCGCACCTCGCCCACCACAATGCGGTCGGGGCGCATGCGCAGGGCATTGGTCACCAGGTCGCGAATCGTCACTGCGCCCTCGCCCTCGATTGAGGCTTCGCGAGCCTCCAGACGTACCACATGCGGATGATGCGCAAACTTGAGCTCGGCGGAATCCTCGATCGTCACAATGCGTTCGCCGGTGGAAATCTCGCACGATAGCGCATTGAGCAGCGTCGTCTTGCCCGACCCCGTACCGCCCGCGACAGCCAAATCCTGCCGCAGCGACACCGCGCACGACAGCAGCTGCGCATACCAAAGCGGCAGCGACCCCAGCCCCACAAGCTCGTCCAGCGAACAAATGCGGTCGGAGAACTTGCGGATGGTGAGGATCGGCCCGTCGATCGCCACGGGTGGAATCACCGCGTTGACGCGATATCCCGTCTTGAGGCGCGCGTTGACGATAGGGCTGCGCTCGTCGATACGACGGCCGAGCGGAGAGATGATGCGGTCGATGAGCACGCGAATCTGTTCATCGTCGTCAAAGGCATGCTCGATGGGATACAGGACACCGCCACGCTCAAAGAAGGCAGAGCGGCAGCCGTTAACCATGATCTCGGTGACGGTATCGTCTTCGATGAGCGGCTGTAATGGCCCAAGCCCCACCACGTCATCCAGAATTTCGTCGATGATAGTCTCGCGCTCGGGCGCCGTCAGGTCGGTCGACTCCTCCACACTGAGCGCCGCCTCCACCGCCGGGCGCAGCTCCGTGCGGGCGAGCACCGGGTCGATGTAGGCGCTGATGCGCGCCACTTCGCCGTATCCCATGCGATCCATCACGGCGCGCTTGGTACGACGCTTGATCGCGCGATGACGGCCCGCGTCGATGGGCGCTGCCGCCGCGGCTGCACCGGCAGCCTTAATCCTTGTCTGCAGGCTCATCGCGGATCACCCTCGCGCGACCACGGCAGGCGAATACGCGGGCGCTCGGTGCGCATTGCACGGTCGTTGACCACATCGCTCCACGGGCCGACGGCGCAGCCAAGCTCCACAAGCATCTCGCGCGTGGCCTCACGCACGCTCATAGCAAAGGTGCTCGTTTGGCCTATCGCCTCATCGGCACGGCCAAATGCCATAAGCGAAGCCAGGTCCTGACCACCATCGGCGATGCGAATTTTAGAGCTGAGCGCACATGCGATCTCAAAACGCATGGCGACATCCTCGTCGGCACCGCGCGCACCAAACCGATTGAACACGGCGCTCATGCGCGTGCGCGGCACGCCCACACGACTTGCCAGCTCAATAACACGCGCCGCAGAGCTCGCGGACGACACCGCCGCATCGCCCACTATCAGACAACGATCGCTTGCCGCCACGGCGGCGGCAACAGCATCGCCCCAAAAAACCGAGGTATCGACAAAGACCACGTCGGACTCGCGCCGCAAAATGGCAAGCAAGAGTTCCACGGGACGGGCCATGAGCTCGGCCTGTTCGGGAGCTGTGACGGGGCCCCAAAGCGTAACGCCCGGAGCCACGCGCATGGAAGCGGCAACCACGTCGGGCTCTGCCAGCGCGCCCGCGGCAGACGGCTCAATCAGACCCGCCATATCGTGCGGGGCATCGGCGCCCAGCAGGTCGTAGAGGTTTCCAAACATCAGATCCAAGTCGAGCACGGCGGCGCGCAGGCCCAGCAGCGAGGCCGCGTGCGCCATGGTGGCGACAATTGTCGATTTGCCGCAGCCACCCGAACCCGAAACGGCGCAAATGACCGGCGCATGATTCGAAGACGCCGCAGAGTCGGCGGGTACCACGGAGGCGGGAGCTGCGGTCGTCGGGGGAAGCGTACCCGTCTCCCCCGCCGCAACCGCCCGCTGCGTCCAAGCCGGCATGGCGGGCGGCCCTGTCGGCACGGCCGAATCGGCAGGCGCAAGACGTGCGGACGGCATCGCCTGCGCGGGTGGCACTCCGCCAAACGAGCCCTCACCCGCGGCAAAGCCCTCGACCTCATCGAGTCCGTCTGCCAGGTTTATGCCGTGCACGTACCCCATATCCATTGCCAGAGGGTCATCACCATACGGCGCTGCCACTCCGGTCTCATCGTATGCAAGGGGGTCCCGGGGACGCCGACCATGCTCGGCTTCCGCTTTTCCACAATCATCAACACGCGGGCCTCCTGTAGCGCGAGGCGTCCCGGTTTCCCTATCAACAAAAGCATCGGGTTCGATCGGCAAAAGCCGATCGGGATCGGCCGCTCCCTCACCCGCACGCCCGTTGCCGCATATACCGTGCGCGGCGATGACCTCGGTCGCCCCTGCGCGAAACAGCCCTTCGATATCCGACGGATCGAGCGCTTCTATCAACACGACCACGCGCCCCACGCGGCCCTCTGACGTCAGACGAGCAACCGTCGTCCGCACATCGGCAGGCGCAAACGGCGCCGCCGCGATTATGGCCGCCCCGCGGCGCGAAGGAAACGCGCGCGCCATGGCCACCAGGCCATCCAAGTCGCCGACACGCAGCACCTGCGCGCCCGCATCACGGCTCTCGACCTCGCGCTGTAGCAGCCCGTAATCGCCACACGCGCAACACGCAAGCCAGATCGCCTTCATCACTCGTCACCTCCGCTCCGTTTGCCGCGCGCCGTGGCAGGGATCGTCAAGCTGATCGTTCCCTTGCCCGAGGCACCCAGCAACTCCTTGACATCGTCAGGGTCCGCCGCTAGCGTCACCCACTCGATCTTGCCTTCGCGCGAGGTGCCTGCCTCCTCGCTGGTATCAATGACGCGCGCACCGCACAAACGATCGGTCACGCCGTCCTTTTGTACGTATACGTCCACATAGCTCCCGACGCCTGTGGCACCGCCCACCGAATGCTCGGCATCGACCGCCACCGAAACGGCAACCTTGTCCTTAGGCACCTCGAGCGTGTGGTTCTCGGCCTTGGTGTAGACATCGCAGACCACAGCGTTTTTGGGAATGCGCGAGGTCGTTACGTCGCCGCGCACCTGGCGCAGCTCGGTCGCCGCGTCGCGCGGCAACAGGCTCGTCAACCACTCCTGGGTTATGACGTTGGTTTCGTCGAGCGTCTCTCCGGCGTCGATATCGCGTGCCGCGACGCATACTTCGACGCGGTCGCCGCCGTATTTTGCCAACGTCTCGGCCTGGGCCTGATCGGCCTGCGAGCGAATCGACGACCCGTAAGCCATGCAAAGGGCCGCGGCAAGCACGCCCGTGGCCAGACTGATGGCGATGCGCTTGCTCTTGTTCACGGCCGCTCCTCTCATGGCAGTGGCGGGCGAATGCCCGTACCACCATTGTCTGGGCGACCAAGACGTAAAACGACGCGACGGCGATCCCGGTTTTCACGGTCAAACCAATCGCAGACCAAAAACTGACCAAGCCGTCAAGTTCGTGGCAAGGTTTTGGTCTGCACGTCACCAAAACGCATGTTTCGAAGCATTTCAATAACAAAAAAGCCGCCTCCCAAGCAGTTAGGAGACGGCTGTCATAGGAAAAATCAATTACAGATGAACATCGGGATCGAGCATTTGGGCACTCACGCGCATGGATGACGCCAAGTTTTGGAACGTCTCCAGGCGCAGGCTGTCGATCTGTCCCGCGTCCTCGGCCTCGCGAACGGCACAACCCGGCTCATGGGTGTGCGTGCAATCGCCAAACCGGCACGCGCGCGCCGCCTCGACGATCTCGGGAAACGCGCGGGCCAACCCACGTTCGTGGCCCACAAGCGGCAGGCTCCGCAGGCCCGGCGCATCGGCGATCACGCCGGCATCGCCCGGCAGCGCCACCATCACACGCGCGACGGTAGTGTGACGGCCTTGGTCATCGCGCTCGCGCACACCGCCGGTAGCCAGGGTGTCGTGGCCCAACAGCGCGTTGAGCAGCGTCGACTTGCCGGCACCCGACTCGCCCAAAATCATGGCACAGCTCCCAGCGGGAACGCAGGCGCGCACTTCGTCTAAGCCGCGGCCCTCGGCAGAAGACGTCACGATCACGCGCGCGTCCGAGCCAACCAAGCGATGCACGCGATCAAGGTCGCGCTCGAGCTCCTTGGCCTCGCAGCGGTCGGCCTTGGTGAGCACCACCACCGGCTCGGCATCGCAGTCGAGCGCCAACACCAGCGAGCGTGCCACGCGGTCGAGCAGCACCTCGCCGGCACCGAGCGCCTGCACGATCAGCACGCTATCTACGTTGGAGCAGAGCACCTGACGCTCGCCGCGGGCACGGCCACGCCAACGCTCAAAGCTCGTACGGCGCGGCAGCACGCACTCGATCACGCCCATGTCGTGCCCGGGAGCACGACGGACCGCCACGCGGTCGCCCACAGAGGGCAGCAAGACCTCGTCCTCGCCACGTGACTTGGCAAACCCTACGGCATGCTCGGCACGAAACGTGTCATCGGCAGTTGCCACCAGCGGAAACCCGCGGTCCAGGCGCACCACGGCACCGAGCTGCATCTGCTCGGGCTCCTCGGCCTGTGCACAAAAGTCGTCAAATGCAGCCTGCTGAGCCGCATCGACTGGCAGGTCATCGAACGCCGGAACATCCTGCAGCGCGTCAAGCCCCGGTACACTCGCGAGCAACTCCTCAGCAGATGCAGGGGCTTCGGTCGCGAGCTTCCGACGACGATCGCGCTTAGCCCGCGCCCCCGTCGTCTTTTTCTTCGCCTTAGCCTTAGCCTTAGCCACAAACGCCTCCCAGCACCAAAAATCACAACTGAGCAGGTATTTTAAATCAAAAAGAGCTGGCCGGGCAAAGCCCTAAATCAGAACCACCCTTAAAAAGGGTGGTTTGCTCTTAGGGTATAACCCACGGGCC
>OHAP01001146.1_pt1 | contig 17493 bp, 10 predicted proteins | sample 1577171 | NCBI WGS metagenome assembly OHAP01 (sample SAMEA3541489, study PRJEB24748) | human gut metagenome | biome: human gut; feature: human-associated habitat; material: faeces | place: China | collected 2012 | reverse complement strand
TACCATCAAGAACAAGGTATTGAGCCTTGTACAGGAGGGTTACTCGATTATCGCATATTTGCGCTCGACGACGCTGGCGAAAGGCGCCCGGAGCTTGGTTTCCTTGAGCATGTCGAGGGAGTTGTCATAAGCAGAGCGGGCCTGCGCATAGCGGGTTCGGGAAGCTTCGAATTCCTGCTGCGAGACGGCTTCGTGCTCCAGCAGCCGCTGCATGCGCTGCAGCTGCGAGCGGGCCTCTTCGTATGCGGAGCGGTCGGCGGAAACCTGCAGCTGGATGTCGCGGGGGTCAAGCTCGGCCAGCAGCGCCCCCTTCTTCACGCTCTCGCCCTGCGACACCGGAACGTCCAGCACCTGTCCGGGAAGCTTGAACGCCAGATTCACGGCGTCGTCGGGCGTAGCCATGCCCGCGAAATCCTTGTCGATGACCCCGGCGCCCGACGCCGTGACGACCTTCACCGGGCGGACCGTCTCAGGCGCCGGCTGACGGCGGCCGCAGCCGCACAGCGCGAGAAGAATGAATAAAGTTTGGAAAGTTCGCATAATAAGAAAGTTGACTCCGTTTCCGGGGTCAACTTTCACGTTGTCGGCAAGAAAGAAACCATATATCCTCTTGTACAGACTGTTAATGCACTGTATCTACAATTAGTTAAAATGCAGAAATCATTTATTGAATGCTATGAACATCAAACTTTAAACAATCTTCCTACAAGCAATAAAATCAAGGAACTGCAAACTGACTATAACAATATGCTTACAGCCATCATTGATCTGCTTGATGGTGCTAAGTATCTGTGGGAAGGAGTACATCATGAAACAAAATAATCCTTGTTACCTGTTTGGTATGTATGAACCTGATACTAATTCCGTTATCATTAATGCTATCAATGATACATATTCCGGTACGTCTCTTATTATCAGTTGTGAAGAATGCAATTCAGCTGTCTTACTTGATACACCTGATGATATCGCGTATCTATATCGGCTAGCACAAGAGAATCCTCTGCTGTATGCTGAATTAGCTTGTAAACCTAATGGATTACAGGAATATGTGGATGCTATGAATGAGTTTAATTAATTTTCCCAAAGTTGAGATAGCATTCTATTTGGGTTAGTCTCACTAGTCTCAAAAATATTTTGAGACTGGTGAGACTATTACATTTCTGATTTTTTTAAATACTTATATTAAGTTCAATAATGCCTGCACTTGTTCATAAGCATCCCTCTTGGTCATTTCTATACTTTCTTCATCCTCTAAATCCATAAAATCCGCTACGTCTTTTGGACCAGCATGATTTTCAGAAGCAAATTTACCTGCTAACTTAGCTTTCGCCTCTATCACAATATTTTTACCCCTTACAGGTTCAAATTCTTTTGCCAGTTCTCTTACTCCACCAATATAATGTTTTATAATAAAGTAAATATCATACGCATCCTTCGCTTTTCCCCTGCCCATAGCTGCTGTTTTCATTATTAAATAAGGAACTACTGCTACAACACTGACATTTGCAACATCTATTGCGCCATCTGGTCGTTCTGCTTCCACACTAATCTTCTGTGCTGGAAATTCAAATGCAAAATTACCACCTGTTGCCTTTAACGCCTTAACGCCCTGCACATGCTGACTTCTTCTCTTCGATTGTGTACCACCATACATTCCAGCTAAAATATCTACATCCACATCATAAGATATTCCGTCCACCATCACTGTCTTTACAAAGGAAAAATATTTTTCCGGATGCTCCTTGTATCCATTTTTCTGAAGTATCCTCGACATATTCTGATAACCTTCATCCTGCAAAGTCAGATGATTAATCATAATATCTACGTCCACACTTCCCACATGACCTTCTTGGGGAAACATTAAATCTGGAACCCAACCTCCTACCACACGGATTTCATCTTCATATTCCTCAAAAATATTAACCAACTCTACCAAAACTCTATGTGCAGCCCGCTTCTGACCCTCCGAATAGTCTACGCTGCTTTTCAAGTCTTCATCTCTTATCATCTAAGTATCTCCTTTTTCAAAACCGCATCCGCCATTTCTTCTCCCCTGCCCTTTATCTGCATACAATCCAAATATATTTGCAGAGGGGATACTACTGCAGAATCACCAATCACCCTATAATCCTTGATATAGGAATCGTTCTCTAATGGAAAAATAACCACATTAGAACCACTGTTTACCTCTTTCATATCCAAATATCGAATTGCTTCCTGAATATCTTCCGGTGCTATATAAACATGTACCTTATTGTAACGGACCACTGGTGTATAACGCACTCCCCCGGACAATCCTGTAAGATAAGAATCAATCCCCATATCTATCTTCAATTTTTTTAATCGCTCCTCAATAACAGATATATTATCTAAACTATAGCAAGCATAGGATGTTATTTCTTTTTTACCGTAATCCTTGCTCCATTCCAACAAGAGTGATTCCGGATCAATAACCTTATAACCATCTGGTAACTTTTCTACCCATGCGTTTTCCACCAGAACTTTCATCAGTTTGGATACCTGTCCAATGCTGCATTTTACCTTTTCCGATAGATATTTAAGCTTCCATATCTTAGTTACATTCGCAAACAACTCACGCAAAATACAGGAAGACACCACGGAAGTCCTTTCAAATATAGACACAGAACTTTGCTCTTTTGGTCTTGGATTCTTATTTCCTTTCTCGGACAAATAAATAGAATGACCCACAAACCAACAGTTTCCTGCATAGTCAAAATAACCCATTCCGTTATCTTCACATATTTGTGCAGTTCTTTCTGAAATATATGGAGCAACCAAAATGTTAACTCCCTGACTTTTATTCTGCTTTTCAAACAATTTTATAACTGTAGACGGAAACACCCTGTCCAAGAAGTACGCATTTATTTGAAACTCATACCCATCATCCATCTCCACAGATGCAATAAAACCGCCTTCTGTCCTGTGGATAACTTCATACTTCTGAATATTGGGAAGTTTTAAAAACTTATTCTCAACACATTCTAATCCAATTCTATCTATTTTCACTTACATCACCGCTTTCACTCATATAGTGAAACTTATTATATCAGTGAAATTTAATTAGGTCAACTCAAAACATTATCTATTTTCTCACTATAATTGATTTGAAATTCAAATTTACCAATAATTCTTCCGAATTCACTGCCTTTGCGCTCCATATATCAAAACCGCATGAAACAGATCCGCAAGAACTGGATTTCTTCTGGTAGAAGATACAGTCAGCGGATTTCTTTCCTGAATCATGGAATCATCTGGCATTTCTCCCAGAGAATAGAGTTCCATTCTGTCATCATATATGTCAATGTGAGCTTCACTTCCCCCTATATTCATTCATTTAATCAAAACTAATATCTTTTATCTTTGATTGGATTCTTCACAACAACATAACCTTCGTCATCACTCTTTTTATAATAATCAAAAATCCATGTATTCTTCTTTAGCACATATAGTATATCCCTTATAAAGCTATTATCTTCATATGTCTTTGTATAGTTATTTCGTTTTGTAAAAATCCCCTTAAGTTCCGGAAATCCAAGTTCATCAAAATGTTTTTTACATGTTTCTTCTGTCAGATTAGGAAGCGCCTTCGCCCACAATTGAATCTTATCATCCATACTACATTTGCTCATTGTCAAAAGTTCTGATAACAAATTATCATCAAGTACTATAGTTGAATTATCAATTATATTAGCAATTCTCGATTTCGCAACTCTATATATTGATGATTGAATAACTTCTTCATATTCCGAAAAATGTTGATATAATTCATTCTCATCATGTTCATCAAAATTATTATCAAGAATATATTTAATAAGAGAACTCGAATAACCTTTTCCAACTACCGATATAGGTTCTGTTGTTAATCCAAGTAAATCTATTTTTTCTTTATCTCCTATTTCCATACCTAATATATGCAAAGCTTCTTCATAACTAAAATTATCTGAAGTAATAATTCTCAAATATGCTTCTATGTTTTCGTCTATATACAATGCTGTATATTTTTTATAATGATTTCGAATATATTCTAATCCGACATTATTCATTTCTATAACATCCTTCTTTATCAGCACCTCCATCTTATCATCCGAAATATCAAACGCATCATAAACATCATAACCATATCCCATATTGCACAAAATTTCTTGATATCTACTTGTTTTAATCTCATTGTTTACCGCTACAGAATCAAAGAATTGTCTTGCAATTTCACCACCAAACTCATTCTCAATATGAGAATAGTCCATACCCGCATCACATTCATTAATAAATTTGATTAACTGGCTATCGCAACAATACTCTGTATAATAATGTATAATATTCGGAACTGTCTTTTTAATTATCCTTTTGTCAAGCATTTCATTCCACAATTTTTTATTCTGTATTACCGATATATCTGAAATAACTGTTTTTAATACATTTACATACTTTTCCTGTATATCGCCTAAAACATTTTCATCATTAATAAATTTAATGGCAACATCCTCTGAATCTTCAATATATCCATTGCAATTTTTTAAATACTCATTTGCATATCTATTTATATTTTCTGCAATATACTTAGCTAATGGAGATTCCGATTTTCCTTGAATAACTGTATAATTTCTATGTTCGATATTATATGAATCATATTCCCCATACATTGACTTAATCATTAATTTGATATTCTCAAATGTTAATTCATATAAATTATTTTCATACACTCCTACAATCAAATCTTTATTTGCTGTATCAATCTCAATTTTCTTTAATTTTACACCAAGAATACAAAATTGAGAAATTATTTTTGCAACATCTGGATTTTGAATGTTTAAATAATCACTCTGGTTTGATATATAATCAGTAAGACATCCCTCTACATTAATATCCTGTATTTTATTCTCATCTAATAAACATAGCGAATCCAGCGAAAATCCTCTTATCTGTTTCAATGGTAAGATTTTGTTCACAGCAATATAACTAAAGAAATCTGTCCACTGTTCATTCAGTTTAATAATAAATGTTTTATCAAACTGTGTGCTATCGTAGAATTTTGATATAAACTCTGTATCCTTATTATCTTTCATCTGTTTTATTAATGCCGATAAATATTTTTGATATTTAGGATTTTCCTGATTAACAAGAAGCCCTTTTAAAAGATTGAAATTTAGAGTTTCCTCCTCGTAAAAATCAACAACTCTTAAAACTGGAGAGGATAGTACCTTCTCAACATCATTAAGAGAATATTCATAATCACTTCCCTTTTTATCAGTTATCCTTCTCAAGAACATCTTATCATGAGCAGATAAGCTATCCTCATAAAAATATGTCATATAATCATTATATGTTTCATCAATATACCCATTACTAATAAGAAATTTTAGTAGTTCTAAATAATCACTCCCCTTAATTTCATTATATTGATTCTCCTCACCAATAGGATTTATGCTCTTTATCATAAATATCGAATCAGTATTATCTCTAGTAATTAATTCACTTAATAATTTTGTTTTTGTAGCAGAAATTCTTTGTTCAATATCCTGAAGTTTTACTTCTAATTCAGTCATCATCCCCTTATTTCTGTTATCTATTACCTCTATTCTTTTTTCTTTTTCTTTTTCTAACTTATCTTTTTCTTTTCGACCTTCTTGGGTTAATTGGTTATACCACGAATCTCTTGGTAATCTATTGTACTTTGCTTCATATGCATCATTCAATTCTTGTACATCAGTCAGATTCTCTTTATTTATATATGTTATTTTCTCCTGTATAAGTTGCTTTTCTTCTTCCAGTTTTCCTATTGTCTCTTTGCTAAGATTTTCTTTTTGTTCAAACAATTCATGAACATATCCTTTACCTAACTGAAGATTGCAAAAATCTCTTGGAAATATATTCTTATACACAATTATAGCTAACATTTTATTCCAATTAAGATCTGTATTATTTAAACGATACATATATACAAGAAATTCGTTATACACATTCTTCAAAACTCTCATATCATCTATATATAATGCAAGTCTTTGTAAAAAGGTACTATCGAATTTTTCTAATATATTTCCTTTCTTTAAATGTCTTATAAATTGGTCATATGAGTTAGTTCCGTCCAGCACTGGAACAATTGGAATAATATAATCAAAGAATTTCGTCCTGTCTTTTGTAACGAAAACATCATCCCTTAACAAATAAAAGAATCGTAAGGGTTTGTACTGTTTTTCTTTCCCGCGAAAAATCTTATTAATCAGTTTATGCCGCTTTTTGTTTTTAAACTTATTATATTTATGTACATTAACTAAATTATTTACTTCTCTTAAACGTTCAAAAATAACATTGGAATTAAATCTATCCATGTCCTCAAATACGATTACATCTGCTTCTACTTGTTCAAAGAGATAAAGTACTTCATTCAGATACTTATCAAAATATGACTCATCTTTATTTTCAAATATTTCAATAGTATTCCCTTGAACTGTAACCTTATGAAATAAATTTTTATTTTTCTGTACTTTAACAGCATTATATATGCAAATAAATGCACTACCGGCTAACGCAATAGCTGCAAAAAAAACAGTAAAGTCATTCGTGAAGATAGCCAATAAACTTTTCAATCTTCCATCACATAATGCATCTACCCAATTTTGGATTTTATTTGACATTGATATGAATGTTATGCTACCAAGCAACACGTATAACAGTATTGTAATAATGATTATATTCCTTCTTCCTACATCCTTTTTTACTCTAAAATTTGTTTGTGGTATTCTATCTACCGGAATCTGATGTATTAACTGATTTAATATTTTACCCTCAAGAGTAGTTTCTTTCACACTATCCTCTGATTCATTACGTTCTGTAGGTTCAAAATGTGCCAAAGAAATGTGCAGGAAATTTTTATTATCGTGTTTTTTCTCATATGATTCTATAACACTGCTTTTACCGGCACCATAAGCTCCAGAAATTGCAATATTTGTAACATCCGAATTATCAAATACGAATTCAATTGCTTCTTCATACACTGATATATCCGCATCTTTATCAGGTGTAAGCTTTTCGAAATTATAATATTTTTGTGTCATATTCTTCTCCTTATCATATGCCATTTATTTTGTGTCAGCCATGATATATACCATTGCTATTTCCAAAACTCATATCGACTACACTCTTATTTCTCTTTTAACTGTCTAATTTATACTCCTCAGCTTACCATACTTAAGATTATCCGTATATTCCGACACACAACTTTTTCCAACATTCACCCATAAGAGCACCTTTAACAGACCACTTTCCACTTTGTGTAAATTCACCTACCAAGGACTTCATCACACATGCAACATAGTATTCATAATCATATTTAGTACCCAAGTCTATTAATGCATCCAATAATCCCTTATTACTCCCTTTGCTTTCAACAACAAGCTCATTGTTAAAGAAAATCTGATTAACTAATTCCCAGAAATGAAGCCCTGCATAGGTATCCTCTGTCCATAAATATCTCATAGCACAACTCCTCTTCCAGTGTTATCCTTTAAACAGATTTCATTCTTGATTATTGATAATACTTACATAAAATATCTAAAATCATAAGGTCTGTCATAAATCACTAAATCTTGCTTAGCAACTCGTGACAATGCTTTAGCAAAATCCAATGTTACAGGTAATATTTTATATAATCCATCACCACTATTCCAATTCATTTTAGTAAGCATTAAAATTTCATTGACTAATTCCAGTGCTGATGATTTTCCCATAAATCTTTTTACCAATAATGGTGCTGGTATTCCTCTACCATTCTTGTAATAATTCAATTTTTTTCCAGCTAATTCATCATGTTGAACACTTCCATGTGTCCAAATTAAAAATGTATCTTTGTCAAGTGGAATAACTGTACCTCGCTGAATTGGAAAAGGTGTTGCAGTATCATTCTGAAATCTTATTGCCCTCCATGCCGAAAATTCTTGAATTTGCAATAGTTCAATATTATCCACGCCTGCAAGTCCTTTGGTTATGCCTTCCATTTCTTCCTTTGTGAAATGCGTTGTCTTATGTATTACAATTCGATTCAGTTTATGCAAAGGAACTGATTCATCATAAATTCTTTTCAAATTATTCATAAGACGACATGCGTCTCCACTCCTCATATATGGATTTCTCTGTATAATCTGAGGATCTTTTAACGGACGTAAATACAACTCCATACCATTTCCTTCTGAATCAAACAACTGACTACAGCCGATGGATATTTTTTCGTCATTTTTTATTGATTGTACATAACTTAATCCAATATATGCGGTATCATATCTTGTTATCCTAGGCTTCCACAGTTTTCCTATAGCTTTTGCATATATAGCAGTAGAAAGTCCCCACATAATTTTCGCCATATCATTCTTCGTATGCACTGATCTTTCTTCTATTATCTGCGTAACAATTCCTTTTCCTGCACAATATATCTTTAATGAATCATGCAAATCAAAATATACATTTTCGTTTTTAAGTTCTCGCATTTTACTTAACTGATTTGGAATATAGATTACTAGTACATCAAATTCATGCTTTTCTCTTTCCATAGCATCTATATATTTACATATTCCATTAAAAAAATCTTGAGCAGATGTTTTTAGAGCTCCGCTTAAAGAATATCCCCTAAACCTTTTTGCATCGTTACCATTTGGAATATTTAATCCACATCTAAACACATCTTGAAATCCAATATACTCTGGCAAAAAAGTCTTATCCTGCCTTAAAGTTGTTGCATGATGCCTATTTAATTCATTTAAGTGTCCCCATATATCTTTTGCACATTCTCTAGGTGACAATACCGCTAATCGAACACTCCTATTAGCATATGATTCTAATGGTCCATAATTAATTAATCCTTTTAACTGATTAACCGCAACGCAACCATCATTATCATAGTCAAAAACAAGTTCTGTTTCCTTTGCCAAATAGCATTTATCAATACTACCTGTTCCAGAAAAGTGAATTCTTTGTGTATTAAATTCTATTATTGCATTTCCTAATTCAAAGATTAATTTCCTATTATTTGATAATTTCTTAATCCAGATATCAATCTTTTCATCCATTTGCTTATTATACAGTTTTGATATTTCATTATTTACGATACTTTGGTATCTAAACCTGTCCAATTGGGATTCATCACTTTTTAATACATGTACTGTGGGTAATAAATTCATAATTACATTATCATCAACAAATGATAATGATATTTTAATTGCATCATAGACAAAACAATCATTTATTAATCGTCTGCTACTTCTATCAAAATATTTATTTTTCCCATATGCAATCAAACCTTTACTTATCAAGATTTTTCCTATGATTTCATAAAACATACCAATAACATCAGAATTTTCCAATTTCATCATGTATGTAGGAACATCCATTTCCTCAATATTACTAGTAATTTTATCTGCAAAAGCTTCTAATATTCCGTTCTTGCTACCTAATGCCCATACTTTTCCTTTATGCAAAATTGCAACACAAGAATCATTTATTGTTGCTCTTAATTCTTTCCAGGTGCTAATGTTTGAACTAAATGCATAACATTTTTTAGGGAATTGTATTGCATGCAAAGCATTGGTTATTGCAATTTCGGTATGCCTTCCTATTGAATTATATGTAATCTCTTGCTTCTTATCATTAGCTTTCCATAATTCATCTATATTAGAATTATTTAAATTCATTGCCACATATATACTATACATAAGGTCATCAAAATCTTCTATTTCAACCACGGCAGACTGTTCATTATCATTGCACGCATTCTCCATAAACTTTTGTGCCCGTTCACTAAGCTTACTGTCTTTGGTCTTACACCAATAAACACCTTTCTTTATGGCACCTTCCTTGATCAAGTCCTCCAACACCGACATAACAGAATTGTCATTGCCAGCGTATCCTATAACAATTAATCCGTTTTCTTCTATTGACGATTTCCATATGTCTGCAATTTCATCTTCCAGATTTTGTAATTCAGATGTTGTGTTTTTCAATTTATCAAACAAATAGTCCCCATGCAGCTTTATGATATTAGGAAACCCCTCATTCAATGCAAAACCAACACTATTACTCACTGCCGACGATATTGTTTTAAGCGAAAACCCTGGATTAATTGAATGAACACCAGCTTGAACTAAATTATCAAAGTTAGTCGTTGCAACCAAATCTATTTTTCCGTTGATTATCATCTCTCCCATACATAAATACCCTAACGATGGTTTTATGTCTCGCACTTTATTCCGAATATAATACTCTCTATCACTTCTTGATGGATAACATTTTTCAAAATAAAACGAATATTCTTCTGTTGACCACAATTTCGGATATCCATCTTTACCATCAAAATATGATTGTATCTCTTTCTGTACATTTTCCTTAGACAAATCACCATACAAACTTGTCCGAATCTTATTGGCTGTACAATACAATGTTCTTTTAAAATCCCATACCATTTGTCCACCTGATGGAATATTAGATGATACAGATGCCCCCGCTCCCAAGAGGAAAGACATGCTCTTATCTGGTTTTATTTTAAAACTATTTACAAATGTATTAACATCTATTGTTCTCATACTTTCCTCCTGTTTCCAATTCAAATTATATAGTCACAACACAATATTATTTCACAATTTACCATAAGGTGTTGCCTTCTCTGCAACCATCATCACATTACCTTCGGGCATCTCATATTGATATACCTTCGCAGAAGCATTATTACCTTTTTCTACTGTTTCACCAGAATACTCTTCAAAATTCTCCACCTGCTCCATAACTTTCTTAAATACTTCCGGGCTATATTGTGGTGGATAACCATTCTTTACTAGGCAAATCTTTATTTCCAGTTTCAATTGGTCTCTTACATTTTGATTATTAAGCCAATCTGCAAAAGAAGATTTTGTATCAATGATTTCCTTTACCTTTATTGCCAGGTTTTTACACTTATCATTGATTACAATACCATCGACCTCTTTATCCGTTCCATACTCAAAATCATATTGGTCACGCATAGAAATCAAAATATCATAAAATGCCTTTTCTTCAAAAGTAAGTCCTATTTTTCGAAAGCTTTCTCTATTTTCATTCATTGCTCTAAGAATAGCTAACGCCTGCTCTGTTGCAATTTTAATAATATCTTCTGAAACCTGTTCCTGTGCTTCACCTGCTTCTTCCGCAGAAAGATGTTTACGTCTCTCATGGTATTCTGCAATAGTCTTTTCCAACATTTCCTGATATGTCTTTGCAGCTAATCTGTTAACTTTCCCATACTCCTTAATCTGTTTACGAAGCATTTTAACAAGAAGTTCTAGCTTAGTCGCCGGCATCTTAACATCGGATAGCTTTTCGAAATATTCTAGTGAAAAGATATCTTCTTCCTCACCACTTTCAAGGACACTCTCAACCTGATTATATTTTAACGCTTCCTCCACCATCTTAGAAACTGCACGATTCATACTGTCAGTATCTACTTCACTTGTCCCACTCATTTTACGGACAAAACCTGCTATTGCCATAAAGCATTGTGCCAAAGCAGATTCTTCTTCTCCAAGATACCCTGAAGGCTGACATATATCAAATGCCATTCTCATACGTTTAACAGTCTTCAGAAAATATGTTTTAAAAGATACTGTCTGAGAACCATTTTTACCTTCTGACTGCAACTCCTGAGTTGATACAAAAACATATTCTGCTGCTTTAGCAAGAAGTCTGTATCGTTCAATTGGATTGCATTCCATATTTATGAATGGTGTTAAATCATAGCCTGTAAATATATTTTTTAGCACTTCCAATTCTTCCCTAAATACCAATGTAGCCTGCTCAACATCATCAGAAGTTGGTGCAACCGATGTATTTCCACCATATATTTTCATGGCTTCACGCATATTATCACGGATTCCAATATAATCAATCACCATACCATATTCTTTTCCCGGATATTTTCTGTTTACACGGCTTATGGTCTGTATTAACAAATGCTTTTTTAATGGTTTATCATTGTATAAATATGTGAGACACGGAACATCAAACCCAGTAATCCACATATCTACAACAATAACTATACGAAAATTTGACTTTTCTTGCTTAAAAGCAGCATCTAACTCTTCAGAACGTTTATCATTCTTAACTCCACCAAGATAGTTATACATGTTCTGCTCATCATTTTTTCCAACGCTAGATACCATTGCAATAAATGGCATCGGTTTCAATTTCTTTAATTCTTCATCTGTTATGTCAGTACCCTCTGGCACTTGCTTTTCCTCAAACCATTCAGGGAACTTATCTTTGAACTTTAGCAATAAAGCATAAGCAATCTTTCTATTAGAACAAACCACCATTGCTTTTTGTATTCTATCCGGATCACCTGCACAAGACGCAACATAATGGTCGTGGATATCTGTAGCAAGGCGCTCAAGTCTGGAAGGCTCGCCAAGGATTACTTCCATAGAGCTCATTGCTTTCTTACTCGCCTCAATATCCTCATATGTTGCACCATCATTAGCACATTTTTTATAATAATTCTCAATTTCTTTTACTTTTTTATTATCAAGCAATACCTTTGCAATACGCGGATGATATTTGATAGAAACAGTAAGTCCATCTGCAACAGCCTGATCCATCGTATATCTATCAATTTCATCACCAAAAGTCTGATATGTTTCTGCAATAGGTGTTCCTGTAAATCCTACAAATGTAGCCTGTGGAAATGCCTCTTTTAGCACCTTTGCATATGGCTTTGATACCATAGCTTTCATATTCGCATCCGCATCTTTACTGAATTGAATTTTTTTAGAATGCTCAAGCTGAGTTCTATGTGCTTCATCAGAGAAACATATAATATTCTGTCTGTCATTGATAAGACCTATTTTGTCATCTTCCCTATCACAAAACTTCTGAATAGTGCATATGTAGAATCCACCACTTTGTCTTGCTCCAAGTTCCTGTCTCAGTTGTGTTCTATTCTTAACAACGGAAACCTCTCCAAGATTAAGGAATTCTGTACTCTTTGTAAAAAGCTTCGCCCCCTGTTTTTGCAATTCCTCTCTATCGACAATCAATATAATCGTTGGAGAACCTATCTCTGAGATACCTGTACAGCGTAATGCCAACTGACGCGCCAAAAATGCCATCGTATAAGTTTTACCACATCCCGTAGCCCCAAAATATGTACCGCCTCTTCCACTCTTGGTAACAACAGAATCTACAATGCTTTTCTTCAGAAGCCTCGCAGCAAAAAACTGTGGATAACGGCATACAATTTCCACTTCATCACTATCATAAATGCTATCCTGAAAATAAATGTAATCTCTAAAGATTTCTAAAAAACGCTCAGGAGAATAAACACCCTTAATCATAGTTTCTGTTTCAGCAAATGGAAGTGTTGATACAGCATCTCCATCATTAACACGTCTCCAGGCATAAAAATGTTCATATGGTGTGCGAACTGTTCCTAATCTGGTTTTAACTCCATCAGAAATACAAGCTAAAGGACAGTAATGCAACAAATGAGGTATATCTCTCCAATAACGAATATTAATCTGCTCCCAAGCATCATAAATAGTCGCATTTACATCAGCAGGGTTCTTCAATTCCATAATACATAATGGCATACCATTCACAAAGAGAATTACATCCGGTCTGCGGTTCTCTTTTTGACCATTATTTGTATATTCTACTGTAAACTGATTCACCACTCGAAAGATATTCTTAACACCATCCTTTTCAAAGTTAATCAGCGGTATCATTCTTGCAATACCATCTTTCGGAGTAAATTGGATACCATCCACCAACCAGTTGTACACCTTATGCAATGTTGCAAAATCACTCTCTGCACCCACAAGACGAACAGTATCATAAATCTGTGTCACTTCATCTTCTGTCAAATCAGGATTTCCAACTGCTATAAATTTCTTGAAATCATCCTCTATCAACACATCTCTTTTGGTAACACGAGAAAGCTTATTTCCAGAAGTATATTTCCATCCCTCTGTTTCTAAAAAGCCAATAAAGGCATATTCATATTCTGATTCACAATAATGACCATTGTATTCTTTTAATCTAGCCATAGGCTTATGCCTCCTTTGCTTTTCTTCCCTCTTCAATAGAACCTTTAATAAGAATTGGACAAATATCTTTTATCTGTGCTTTGAATTTTTCGCTGATATCTCTACGAGTATTATAAGCCTCAAAAATATTTACAATATCTTGTTGAATTTCAATGTTTGGAATCGGAATTAAAACATTTTTCATTTCTTCCCAATCAAAAGTTTCCCTTGCACTTCCCCATGAATTAAATCGAGAATATCTATTAAACTCGCTTCTTTCAAACAGCATAGATAAATATGCAGGCAATAACGTATTCGTGTCATCTACTTTGAACACAATATACGATGAGGAACATATATATGTTTCATCACTATCGTTTCTAGCAAGTGATATCTTCTCTCCATTTCTTGAAGTGACTGTAACATATGCAAATTCATCTGGCTTTACAACTGCGTATGGTTTCAAGGATACTCCCTCCATGTTTGCCTTTGTATATATGAACCTTTTCTCAATTGATATACCACGTACCGCATCTAAACTATACACTAAATCATCATTTTTTTCGTCACAAAGAGAGATATAATTTCCTAACTTCTTATGTGGCATCTCTTTTCTAAGTTCCTCAATATACACATCACAAACGACTTTTAAATCTTCCAGTCCTCGCTCATAGTTTTTTTGATTTTCAAGCATGGCATTGTAGATTTCGACATATCTTTCTTGTACTTCTATATCAGGTAGTGGGATAACAATATCACTCATATCATTAAAATTAAATTCTGGTCTTTGACTTCCAAAATTTCTAAATGTTACTTCTCTACAAAATTCCGAACGTCTGAAATACATGTATAACCACATAGGGTTAATTATTTTCTTTCCTTCATTTGTCAAATAAAATACCATATATAAATGTGACACTATACATAATCCATCTGTTCGATAAGCAATTGAACCTAATTCCAATCGAGTTGGATTGTACACAAAAGCACCATTTTCTACTATTTTGTATGGTTTCAAATCAACTCCATCTGTATTTCCTTTAGGGTGTGCAAAAACGCCTTGACTATTTACGCCTACAATTAAATCTGTTCCATACTTTAAATCTTTATTATTTATTGTCGAACGCTCGATATAATCACCCAATCTAATTTTAGTCAATCCCATAACCAATCCCCCTAAATGCATCTTCCAGCATCTGCTGGGATTTCTTTTCCTGCTTTAATATATCTTTCATCTCAGATTGAATACGGGCCATTTCCTTTTCATAATCAATATCTAAATCATGGTCAATAAACTCAATATATTTGCTTGGTGTAAGTGCCCAACCTTTACTTTCTATTTCGCCAATACCTACACTACGATAAAGTTCCGGTATTTCATAATTTACGCCATCGGTACCTTCAGATTGCCACGTATGGTATATAGCAGCAGCCTTCTCAATCTGCTCTGTAACCAAACGAACTTTCTTTTTACTCTCGCCCTTTACTGGATTTTCTATCCATTGGCGCAAATCCATAAACAAGATTTCGTGCTCACGACTACGAAGTTTTCTATCGTGATAGTTTCCACCTTTTTTATTCTGATTTAATATCCAAAGCGTTACACTGATATCTGTAGTGATAAACAGTTCTCTTGGAAGAACTATAATTGCCTCCACTTTGTCATTCTTAATCAGTTTCTTACGGATTTCCAATGTATCGCTATCATTTAATGCTCCATTTGCAAGAAGAAATCCTGCTACTCCATCTGCCGGTTTTAAATGTGAAAGCATATGAAGAATCCAAGCATAATTTGCATTACTTTCTGGTGGTGTCTGATAATTATTCCAACGAGGGTCATTTTTTAAATTATCGTTATACCAACCTTTAAGATTGAAAGGTGGATTTGCCATAATATAATTAAAGTACAGCCCCTTGTGCAAGTCATGGGTAAATGATGAATCTGCTTCCTCTCCAAGATTATGACTAATTCCACGCAGTGCTAAATTCATTTTTGCAAGGCGATATGTAGCCGGTTCTTTTTCCTGTCCATACACATTTATTCCATTTAAATTTCCCTGCTTTGATTTTACCAATTCAGCACTCTGAATAAACATTCCGCCCGAACCACAGCAAGGATCATATAAAGTTCCATCGTACGGCTCAATCATTGTAGCAATAAGCTGAACAACATCATGAGGTGTATAAAATTCTCCCTCCTCTTTTGTAGCATTTACCGCAAACTCTTTAAGAAAATATTCATATACACGACCGATAAGATCCTTTTCCTCCCCAAATGCTTTATGACTAATTTTATTTACTTCATCAACAATCTTCTTTATATCATTCGCAGCTAGATTACGTGCTGTAAATGTACCTTTTACAAAACATCCTTTTAATTGTGGATCCTCTTCCTCAAGTCTTTGTAATGCTGTATCTAATGCAACATTTAACTTAGGAGCAGGTGTATTGATAATTGTTGACCATCTGGCTTCTGGCGGTAAATTATATGTACCATCTGCAAAAGTAGCATCATCAAAAAATGCTGCTCTTATGTTTTCATCCTCTGGGTCTAATCCCTGTTCTTTAAGTGTCTGCTTTAATTTTTCATCACCTCGTCCCCTACATGGATCTCGCCGCCGGTGAGCACCCGGGCGAACACGCCCTCGTGGGGCATGATGCACTCGCCGGTCTGCTGCTTGATGACGCAGTCGTTGTGGCACTCCTTGCCGATCTGGGTCATCTCCAGCACCACGTCGCCGATAGCGAAGCGGCTGGTGACGGGCAGGCTGCGGAAGTCGAAGCCCTCGATGACGAGGTTTTCGCCAAAGGCACCATAGTCCACCCAGATCTTCTTACGGAACGCCTCGATCTTTTCGGCGCTGAGCAGGCTCACCTGCCGGTGCCAGTTTCCGCCGTGGGCGTCGCTCACGATGCCCCATTCCGGGGTCAGGACAGCACTTGGCACCTCGGTCTTGACGGTGCCGCGCTTGGGGCTGGTGCAGATCGCCAGAATTTTTCCCATAGTAATTTATCCTCCGATACGGTACATCCCGCGGGTGGCGGGTATGGAATTGTCTCCGAAATGATGTTCCCGGGGTTTCGACCAGATGGTCTCCCGGATGGCCTGTAAAAGCTCCTCGTCCGCCGCGCCGCCGCGCAGCAGGGTGCGCAGGTCGCAGCCCGTCTCGCTGGCAAGGCAGGGGCGCAGAAAGCCCTGACTGGTCAGCCGCACCCGGTTGCAGGAAGCACAGAACTTGCCGTGGACCGCCGCGATGAAGCCCACATCGCCCTTCCAACCCGGGACGGTGTAGTAGACGGCAGGCCCGTCGCCAAACCCGGCGCTCTGGGCGGCGGGCAGGGGCGAAAACTCCGGCCAGCGGCGGGCAAACCGCTCCCGCAGCTCCGGCCCCGAGATGCAGGGCATGGCCGCGCCGTAGCCGATGGGCATCATCTCGAT
>OHAP01001131.1_pt1 | contig 17703 bp, 10 predicted proteins | sample 1577171 | NCBI WGS metagenome assembly OHAP01 (sample SAMEA3541489, study PRJEB24748) | human gut metagenome | biome: human gut; feature: human-associated habitat; material: faeces | place: China | collected 2012 | reverse complement strand
GAATGGTGAGCGGAGCGATCAAGGCACCGATAGAAGCACCGGCGTTGAAGATGGAAGTAGCATAAGCACGGTCTTTCTTCGGGAAGTACTCGGCAGTTACTTTAATAGCGGCGGGGAAGTTACCGGCTTCTCCGAGAGCAAGTATACAGCGTGCAGCCAGGAAGCAGTACATACTGACAGTAGCGATGGTTACCACCACGTCTCCGGTGGCTCCGGCAAGTTCGGCAGCACTGTGCAGTCCTACCTGCGCTTCTGTTACAATACCACAGACTGCGTGCAGACAGGCACCGGCAGACCATACGCCGATAGCCCAGAGGAATCCTTTCTTCGTTCCCATCCAGTCCACAAAGCGACCGGCAAAGAGCATACATATTGCGTAAACAATAGAAAATACGGAAGTGATAGTACCGTAGTGTGATTCATCCCAGTGAAATTCCGGTTTGATAAATTCATCCCAGGTGAGCGATAGTACCTGGCGGTCGAGATAGTTAACTGTAGTAGCAAAAAATAGCATCGCACAGATCGTCCATCTGTAGTTTGTCATTTTTTCGCCTGTTTTTTGAAATGCATTCATGATAATGGATTTAAATAGATTTTGATTTGCTGACAAAGGTCGGTATTTCAGCTGGATTTTTTTTGTAATAATTGGTCAAAATCATGTATAATTCGTTGCATTATACATATTATTTGTACATAGTAATGTATTATCGTAACAATTTGGTCTCTTTGGGGGAAGAATATGACAAATCCGGAAAACTTCATTCTCTCCCCGTTTCGAGGAAAGAATGAAGTTTTTCGGATCACTTGATATGTGCTAAAGAGCTGCGCAAAGATTAGCGCATTTCTGTATATTTGATTTTATCCATGTCGCCATAGTCAAGATTTTCACCAGCCATACCCCAGATGAACATATAGTTGCTGGTTCCGGCAGCTGCGTGGATCGACCATTCCGGTGACATGATAGCTTGTTCGTTCTGCATCCATACGATACGTTCTTCCTGAGGTTCGCCCATGAAGTGGCAGATGGAGTTGCCTTCCGGTACGTTGAAGTAGAAATATGCTTCCACACGACGAGTGTGAGTATGTGCCGGCATGGTGTTCCATACACTACCCGGTTTCAGTTCAGTCAATCCCATTTGCAGTTGGCAAGGACCTTCTTCAAGTACATTGTTAACAATCAGCTGGTTGATAACGCGGTCGTTGCTTTCTTCCATCTTTCCTGCCGCGAAAGAATTTGCTTTCAGAGAACCTTTGCGTCCGTCGATGGTGATCAACTGAGTTTTGTACTCCTTGTGGGCAGTAGCGGAGTTGATATAGAATTTTGCAGGTTTGCTGGCATCTTTGCTCTTGAAAGTAACTTTCTGCTTGCCTCTGCCTACATACAATGCATCTTTGAAGTTCAGCGTATATTCCTTGCCGTCAACAGTTACGATACCTTCGCCGCCAATGTTGATAACACCCAGTTCGCGACGTTCGAGGAAATACTTAGCTTTCAACGGATCGATAGTTTCAAGTACCAGCTCTTTTGTTGCAGGTACGGCACCACCGAAGATGAGGCGGTCGTACATGGAATAAGTCACGTTGATTTGATCAGGAACCATTACTTTTTCCATCAGGAAGCTACTACGCAGGCGGTTTGTATTATACGTTTTCACGTCTTGCGGATTGCAAGCCACCTGCATCTTGTAATTTACCTGGGCAGAAGCAGACATAGCTGCGATACCCATCATCATTGCAATTGCTAATTTTTTCATCTTTCGAATCTTTATTTGGATTATACTTATATTTAATCGTTAGCTGCGTTTTTCGCATCATTTCTTTTCATGCGGATACGGTTGTAGACTGCCATTCCCAGTGCAAGGGCTACGAGGATGGCAGGACCGATAATCTTCAGACTGTAAGTCAGGTGGAAGATACCCCAGCAGAAGAGGCTGGATGCAAAGTCGAGCGCTCCGCCTTCGAAGCCGGCGGGGATATTTACTGTCGGGTCACCCGTAGCGGCATATACGTCTTTGGCAGCCATCGTGAAGAATCCTGCCAGTTCTGTTACGAAGTACAGACCTACGATCAATGCTACCAGTCCGATGATGAATGATTTCACCACATTACCTTTGGTGATAGGCAGAATCATCGGGAATAGGTAGAACATACCGGCCAGAGAAGCCAGCGGTAAGAAACGGTTACCCGGAAGGATCACTGCAAGGAAGATAGTAACCGGGATCAAAAGCAGGGATACAACCAGCGTTGTCGGGTGGCCGATGACAAGTGCAGGGCTCATACCGATGCTCAGGCCTGTATTACTCTTATATTTTTTAGCGATCAATTCGCGGGTTGAATCAGAGATAGGTTTCAAACCTTCAATGAAAAGGCTGGTGATACGTGGAATCAACTCCATAACCGCTCCCATTTTGATACCCAATCCAAGGATACCCGGAATGCCGTCCAGTACTTCTTTCCAGCTGGCACAGCCCAAAGCTCCGATACCGCAACCAATCACGATACCCAGGAATAACGGTTCACCCATCAGACCGAATTTCTTCTTCATTCCTTCAGAGTCGATATTCAGTTTGTCGAATCCCGGAATTTTATCTAAAAGCTTGTTGATTACAATCGCGAACGGAACGAAGCTCTGGCAGAAAGGCTGCGGGATAGAGATACCGTCCATCTTATCATAGAACTTCTGAAAAGCAGGAGCAGTCATGTCTGCCATTACCAATGTTATAATGTAGCAAATGATAGCGGCGAAAAATCCCCAGAAAATACTATCGGAGGCGAAGTATACGATAGCCCCGATAAATGCGAAGTGCCAGTAGTTCCAAAGGTCAATATTAACAGTACGGGTTGTTTTGGTCAGCAGCATTAACAGGTTTACTCCCAGACAAACAGGGATAATGAAAGCGCCGACCGAGGTATTATAGGCAACTGCTGCTGCCGAAGGCCATCCCATGTCGAAAATACCGAGTTCCAATCCGTAGATTTCTACCATTTTACTTAATGCCGGACCAAGACTACTGGTCAACAAGGCTGTGACTACAGATAAGCCGACGAAACCGACTCCCACCAACAAACCGCTTTTGAGCGCTTTGGGGAGTTTAATACCGATACATACTCCTAAAATTGTGAAAATGATCGGCATCATTACTGCCGCTCCCAGACCGATAATGTACTTGAATACTTCTTCCATTCTGTTCTATTTTTTCTCTGTTTTTAATGATAAATTACTGTGTTTCCCCAAAGGGTATTAGTTGTAAACCGTGCCAAAAGTACGACCTTTTCCGCTTTATTCCAAAACGAAACTCTTAATTTATCAGTTAATGCATCAAAAATGGACATTTTTGACGTTTACGTGCACAAAATTAGTCGTTTCCGTGCACGAAAAACAAAAAATACACCTTCTTAACTAAAAAATCCCACTCTGTTTGGAGGAAATACACTACTTTCGTAGCATGAAAAAATAGCATGTATAATCCTTAAAACAATAAACCATGAGACGAAGCTCTTTTTATAAATTTTTGATATTAGTAATAATAATGTCAAGCACCATTTCACTGTCGGCGCAGCAGGTGGATGAAAAACTGCCTTGGTCGGTGCGGATGACTGAATCGGAGATGATCCGTTGCCCGGAATCCTGGCAGCTTGATTTTCAGCCCAGACTGAAATGGGACTATTGCCACGGACTGGAATTGGGGGCGATGCTTGATGTATACGATACTTATGGCGACAAGAAAATACGAGATTATGCAATTGCTTATGCAGATACGATGGTGCATGAGGATGGAAGTATTACTGCATACAAATTGACCGATTACAGTCTGGACCGTATCAATTCCGGAAAAATCCTGTTTCGTATCTATGAGCAGACCAAGGATGAAAAGTATAAGAAGGCATTAGACTTGCTCTATAGCCAGTTTGCCGGACAACCTCGTAATGAAGACGGAGGATTCTGGCATAAAAAGATATATCCGCATCAGATGTGGCTGGACGGACTTTATATGGGAGCTCCTTTTTATGCAGAATATGCTTTCCGTAATAATCGTCCGCAGGATTATGCAGACGTCATAAATCAGTTTATTACCTGTGCCCGTCATACGTATGATCCGAAGAATGGTCTTTATCGTCATGCGTGTGATGTAAGTCGCACGGAGCGCTGGGCCGATCCGGTGACAGGACAGTCAAAACATTGTTGGGGACGTGCATTAGGCTGGTATGCGATGGCGTTGGTAGATGTGCTTGATTTTATTCCGAAGCATGAGGCCGGAAGAGATTCGTTGCTTGCAATCTTGGATAATGTAGCGGTTCAGGTAAAGAAACTGCAAGATCCGGAGACCGGTGGATGGTATCAGGTGATGGACAGAAGCGGTGACAAGGGTAATTATCTGGAATCATCCTGTTCGGCAATGTTCATATACAGCCTGTTTAAGGCAGTACGTATGGGATATATCGATCCGTCTTATCTGGATGTAGCAAAGGCTGGTTATGAAGGTTTTCTGAAAAATTTTATTGAAGTGGATAAAGATGGAGTGGTGACTATAACGAAAGCCTGTGCGGTAGCAGGGCTGGGAGGGAAGGTTTATCGTTCCGGCGATTATGACTATTATATAAATGAAACAATCCGTAATAACGACCCGAAAGCAGTAGGACCATTTATTATGGCAAGTCTGGAATACGAACGTTTGCAAAAGTAAATTCTATCGATGAAAAGGAGTATTTTGAAAGGAATGGCGTTGTTTCTTCTGCTTTGTTCAGGAGGAACTTTGGCCTGTGCACAACAGCAAAAGCAAGACACAATAGTCGTGTCACGAGACGGAACGGGAAAATATCGGGATATTCAGGAAGCCGTGGAAGCGGTACGTGCTTTTATGGATTATACGGTGACTATATTTATAAAGAATGGTATATACAAAGAAAAACTGGTGATTCCTTCATGGGTGAAGAACGTGCAGCTGGTAGGCGAAGATGCCGAAAAGACGATCATCACGTATGATGATCATGCCAATATCAATAAAATGGGCACTTTCCGCACTTATACTGTAAAGGTAGAAGGAAGTGACATTACTTTTAAGAATCTGACCATTGAGAACAATGCCGCTCCTTTGGGGCAGGCAGTTGCGCTCCATACCGAAGGAGACAGGCTGATGTTTGTCGGCTGTCGTTTTCTGGGAAATCAGGATACTATTTATACAGGATCGGAGGGTAGCCGCCTGTTATTTACTAACTGCTATATTGAAGGAACTACAGACTTCATCTTCGGCCCTTCTACAGCTTTGTTTGAATATTGCGAATTGCATAGCAAACGCGATTCATATATTACCGCGGCTTCTACTCCGAAGGAGGTGGAGTTTGGTTATGTTTTCAAGAACTGTAAGCTGACAGCCGCTCCCGGTATCAAGAAAGTCTATCTGGGACGTCCTTGGAGACCTTATGCTGCTACGGCTTTTATTAATTGCGAGTTTGGCGGACATATCCGTTCGGAAGGCTGGCACAACTGGAAGAATCCGGAAAACGAAAAGACTGCCCGTTACGCTGAATTTAAAAACACGGGTGAAGGTGCGGATGCTTCCGGACGTGTGAAATGGGCTAAACAACTGACTGATAAAGAAGCGGTGCAATATACTCCGCAGAATATATTTAAGGAATGCAGTAATTGGTATCCTTATAAATAACATCAGTTCGATATAAGAGTAATTCGCATGGTTTCCCCTCCTTTTGGAAGGAGGAGAATTGAGTTACTCAAATTTATATCGAATTCACGTTAAATAGAAGTCATAAGGGAACTTTAATTTTGAACCAACAAAATAAGATTATGAAAAACAGACTGCTATTGCTGTTTATAGTATTTATCCTTTTCTCCGCCTTTCGTGCGGATAAGCCCGTATTGACCATCTTTACGATAGGTGACTCTACGATGGCTAACAAAAATCTGTACGGTGGAAATCCCGAACGCGGCTGGTGTATGGTGCTCCCCGGATTTTTTTCAGAAGATATACGTGTTGATAATCATGCCGCCAATGGCCGCAGTTCCAAAAGTTTCATATCTGAAGGCCGATGGGCAAAAGTGATTTCCCAGGTAAAGAAGGGAGATTATGTCTTTATCCAGTTCGGACACAATGATGAAAAGGCTGATTCTGCACGCCATACTGATCCGGGAACGACCTTTGATGACAATCTCCGTCGTTTCGTCAATGAAACTCGTGCTAAAGGAGGGATTCCTGTGTTGTTCAACTCCATTGTTCGTCGTAATTTTGTACAGCCGGAAGATGCCTCGATTGCTACAGATGCCCGTCGTGCTCCGGGTGAACAGGAACTGCCGAAAGAAGGAAACGTCTTGTACGATACGCACGGTGCCTACCTTGATTCTCCGCGTAATGTGGCAAAAGAGATGGGAGTGGCGTTTATCGATATGAACAAAATTACCCATGATCTGGTGCAGGGACTGGGCCCCGCAGAATCGAAGAAGTTGTTTATGTTTGTCGAACCTGAGAAAGTTCCGGCTTTTCCGAAAGGCCGGGAGGATAATACTCATTTGAATGTGTATGGAGCACGGACTATCGCCGGGCTGACTGTAGATGCTATCGCAAAGGAAATACCGGAACTGGCAAAATATGTCCGTCATTATGATTACGTAGTGGCACAAGACGGAACAGGTGATTTCTTCACAGTGCAGGAAGCGATAAATGCAGTACCCGATTTTCGCAAGAATGTGCGTACTACTATCTTGGTCCGTAAAGGCACTTATAAAGAGAAGATTATTATTCCGGAATCCAAAATAAATATCTCTCTGATAGGAGAGGACGGTGCGGTGCTGACAAATGATGACTTTGCCAATAAGAAAAATGTGTTTGGTGAGAATATGGGAACTTCGGGATCGTCTAGTTGCTACATTTATGCTCCCGATTTCTATGCGGAGAACATCACTTTTGAAAACTCGGCAGGACCGGTAGGACAGGCTGTTGCCTGTTTTGTATCTGCCGACCGTGCGTTCTTTAAGAATTGTCGTTTTCTCGGTTATCAGGATACCCTTTATACGTATGGCAAGCACAGCCGTCAATATTACGAGGATTGCTATATCGAAGGAACGGTTGACTTTATCTTCGGATGGTCTGTAGCTGTATTCAATCGTTGTCATATTCATAGCAAACGTGATGGTTATGTGACGGCACCCTCTACAGATCAAGGCAAAAAGTATGGATATGTCTTTTATGATTGCCGGTTGACTGCTGATCCGGATGTTGCCAAAGTATATCTGTCTCGTCCGTGGCGTCCGTATGCACAGGCTGTATTTATCCGTTGTGAACTGGGTAAACATATCCTTCCGGAAGGCTGGCACAACTGGGGAAAGAAAGAAGCGGAGAAAACCGTATTTTATGCCGAATACGATAGTCGTGGTGAGGGAGCCAATCCGAAAGCCCGCGCAGCTTTCTCTCGTCAACTGAAGAATCTGAAAGGCTACGAGATGGAAACGGTTTTGGCAGGTGAAGATGGCTGGAATCCGGTAAAGAATGGAAATCGGATGGTGGAAGTGAAACGCTGACCGGATCGGAAAGTAACATTATTTGATCAAAAATAAGAGAACGATTCTGTTAAATAAACACTGAATATAGATGTAAGTTCAGCTAAATCATTATCTTTACACCATTCAATATATGTGTGTAATAATGATAAAAAGAATCTTATATCTAATTCTTTTGTGCCTGACCGCACCTGTAGTGCAGGCACAACAACACAGTTTTTTCACCCATTATTCTACCGAGGATGGGTTGTCTCAAAACACGGTGATGAGCATGTTGCAGGATCACAAAGACAACCTCTGGTTTGCCACATGGGATGGAATCAATCGTTTTGATGGCTATAACTTTAAAACTTATAAAGCACGTCAGGGCAATTACATCAGTCTGACCAATAACCGTGCCGACCGGATGTATGAAGACCGGTACGGCTTTCTGTGGTTATTGACTTATGACAACCGTGTCCACCGTTTTGACCCGAAAACGGAGACGTTCGAACAAGTTCCGGCAGCAGGTGAAGAAGGTAGTACATATAACATTCACGCTATTCAGGTATTGCCCGATGGTACGGTCTGGCTGCTAACAGAACATGATGGAGCTATCCGTGTAGTCACGCTTCCTCAGAAGAATTATACAACGAAATCAGATATTTATTCAACGAAGTCCGGTCTGTTTCCTGCCGATCACTTTTATCAGGTCTATCAGGACAAAGCCGGCAATCACTGGCTGCTGACTGATAACGGTTTGGGAATGATACGCCCCGGTGAGCAGCAACCCGTGAACTTCTTTGTGGAGACGAAAGGGAAACAAGACGGCATGAATCAGGCATTTTATGCGGTCCGGGAATGTGAAGACGATATCTGCTTTGCTTCTGACAGGGGGAGAATCTGGTGTTATCAGAAACAGGGCGGAGAGTTTCGTCTGCTCGAACTTCCGACGAAAGCCCGCATTACTTCCATACACACCGTGGCCAATGACAACACTGTAGTGACAACAGATTCGGACGGGTTCTTTCTTTGCAACCTGAAGACAAACAAACATACGCATTATTCTCCCGTGACCTGCAAGGAATTGTCCGCTCAACCGATTCTTTCGGCTTATGTAGACCGCACGTCAGAGGTCTGGTTCGAACAGGAAGAGCCGGGAGTCGTCGTTCATTTTAATCCTGCCACCGGTGTGGTAAAGCGTGAACAGATGCGGGTGGAATACAGTAACGCCGATCGTTCACGTCCCGCTTTCCATATCCATGAAGATATCCACGGGCATATATGGGTACATCCTTATGGCGGCGGATTCTCCTATTTTGATCGTGAGCGGAACTGTCTCGTTCCTTTTTATGATGATTTGGGCAGTAACAACTGGCGCTTTTCTAACAAGATACATGCCGCTTTTTCTGATAAACAGGGGAATTTGTGGCTTTGTACCCACTCCAAAGGACTGGAGAAAGTAACATTCCGCAACGTACCGTTTTCAATGCTGACTCCCGTTCCGCATGAATATGAATCTTTGAGTAACGAAGTGCGGTCGGTATGCGAAGATAAACAGGGGAATTTGTGGGTCGGACTGAAGGACGGAATGATCCGCCTGTACGACTCGAACCGGAAATTCATGGGGCATCTGACAGGTAATGGAACTATTTCGATGACAGGTACACCTATGGAGGGTACAGCCTATTTTATTATGCAGGATTCAAAAGGGATTATCTGGATTGCCACCAAAGGAAACGGTTTGGTGCGTGCCGAACAGACTTCTCCCACAGGTCTGTCTTATAAACTGACCCGTTATCAGCACGACTCCAACGATATGTACAGTCTGAGTGACAACAATGTATATTGTGTTTATGAAGATCATCATGGTCGTATCTGGGCGGCTACTTTTGCAGGCGGTATCAACTATATTTCCCAGGGAGAACATGGAGAGACCGTCTTTATCAATCACCGGAATAATCTGAAAGGATATCCGATTGATGTTTGTTATAAAGCGCGTTTTATCACTTCGGATAATAACGGACGTCTTTGGGTAGGTACTACCACAGGCGCCGTTGCTTTTGACGAGAACTTTAAAAAGCCGGAAGATATACAGTTCCATCACTTCTCGCGTGTCCCGAACGATACGAAGAGTCTAAGTAATAATGACGTGCATTGGATTATCGCTACCCAGCAGAAGGAACTCTATCTGGCTACTTTCGGAGGGGGACTGAATAAACTGATTTCCATCAGCGAAGACGGTCACGGTGAATTTAAATCCTACTCAGTGCTCGACGGACTTTCTTCGGACGTCCTGCTTTCCATCCGTGAAGACCATAAACAGAATCTCTGGATTAGTACGGAAAATGGAATCTGTAAGTTTGTTCCTTCCGGCGAACGTTTTGAGAATTACGATGAACGCAGTATCAGTTTCCGTGTCCGTTTCAGTGAGGCGGCTTCTACGCTGACATCCGGCGGAGATATGTTGTTTGGAACCAGTAACGGATTATTCATGTTCAGTCCGGATTCTATCCGGAAGAGTAGCTATGTACCTCCTGTAGTCTTTTCCAAGTTGATGGTAGCGAATGAAGATGTAATTCCGGGAGAGAAGTCCATATTGAAAGTCGATTTGGATGATACACAGGAACTAGTGCTTTCTCATGATGAGAATATCTTTTCCGTTCAGTACGCTGCACTCGATTATACGAACCCGCAGAATATACAGTACGCATACATTCTCGATGGTTTCGAGAAGCAGTGGACTTTTGCCGACCGGCAAAGAAGCGTGACCTATACTAACCTGCCGAAGGGAGATTATATATTCCGTGTCCGTTCTACCAATAGCGACGGGGTGTGGGTGGACAATGAGCGCATCTTGAATATTACAATCCTTCCTTCTTTTTGGGAAACACCTTTGGCGTATGTGCTGTATGTCTGTTTTGTGCTGCTGATCATTTTCGTTGCGGTTTATATCCTGTTTACCATTTATCGGTTGAAGCATGAAGTGTCTGTAGAGCAACAGATTTCTGATATCAAGCTGCGCTTCTTTACGAATATATCCCATGAACTCCGTACTCCTCTGACATTGATTGCAGGTCCGGTGGAACAAGTTCTGAAGAACGATAAACTGCCGGCTGATGCACGGGAACAGCTGGTAGTGGTCGAACGGAACACAAACCGTATGCTTCGTCTTGTCAATCAGATTCTGGACTTCCGTAAGATTCAGAACAAGAAGATGAAGATGCAGGTGCAACAGTTGAATGTCGTTGCCTTTGTCCGCAAGATTATGGATAATTTTGAGTCGGTGGCGGAAGAACACAACATCGATTTCCTTTTCCAGACAGAGAAAGAGGCTTTGAATCTTTGGGTGGATGCCGATAAGTTTGAAAAGATTGTGTTTAACCTTCTGTCCAATGCGTTTAAATATACTCCTAACGGGAAAATGATCACCGTCTTTATCCGTGAAGATGAGGGCACGGTGTCTGTTGGTGTACAGGATCAGGGGATTGGTATCGCCGAAAATAAACGGAAGTCTCTCTTTGTGCGCTTTGAGAACCTGGTGGACAAGAATATTTTCAATCAGGCAAGCTCCGGCATCGGTCTTTCTTTGGTGAAGGAACTGGTAGAGATGCACAAGGCTACGATTTCCGTTGACAGCCGGCTCGGTGAGGGAAGTTGTTTTAAAGTGGACTTTCTGAAGGGCAAAGAGCATTATAATAGTTCAGTGGAATTTATTCTCGAAGATTCGGCTGCTCCGCTGAGCATGGAACGTATTGTGGATATCGCTAATTCTTCGCTTCAGACAGAAGCTGCCATCGCAGATGCGCCGGACCTGGAAGTATCTGCTGCCAAAGAAGAGGCTGAGGAAAGCAGTTCGAAAGAACTTATGTTGCTGGTAGAGGATAATCAGGAATTGCGTTCCTTCCTGCGCAGTATTTTCGCTTCAACTTATCGGGTGGTAGAGGCTTCCGACGGTATGGAGGGGTGGAGCAAGGCTCTGAAGTATCTGCCGGATATTATTATCAGCGACGTCATGATGCCGGAGAAAGATGGTATCGAAATGACGCGTGAACTTCGTGCGGATATGACGACCAGCCATATTCCTATCATCCTGCTTACTGCCAAGACGACGATAGAAAGCAAATTGGAAGGACTGGAATATGGGGCGGATGATTATATTACCAAGCCTTTTAGTGCGACTTATCTTCAGGCTCGTGTGGAGAACCTGCTGATGCAGCGTAAGAAACTGCAAAATTTCTATCGTGATAGTCTGACGCATGTGACGGTGTCTGAAACTCCGGTTGCTCAAGGGGAGACTTTAGCAGGTCATGCATCTGCTGAACCCGATAGTGTTGCAGCGGAAGAGCCTGTGATGCCGGAAATGTCTCCTAACGATCGTAAATTTATGGATAAACTGGTTGATTTGATGGAGCAGAATATGGATAACGGGGAATTGGTAGTGGATGATTTGGTTCGTGAACTGGCTGTCAGCCGTTCGGTGTTCTTCAAGAAACTAAAAACGCTTACGGGATTGGCTCCTATCGAGTTCATAAAGGAAATGCGTATCAAGCGTGCCGCACAATTGATTGAAACGGGAGAGTTTAATATGACTCAGATTTCTTATATGGTCGGTATCAATGACCCGCGTTATTTCAGTAAATGTTTTAAGGCGCAGGTCGGTATGACTCCGACAGAGTATCGGGAGAAAGTCGGTCGGTAATTGGAGCTTTTTGCAGTTTTATCTCCTTAGAAGTTTCATTGAATAAATAGCGTTCAGCCGTTTCAGCTTTCTTCGGAAAAGCCTTGATAGAAGGTGATAGCGGCTGGAGGCACCATTTCGTACCCTTGCGTAGACGTGCTCTGAGCGGGGGGGCGTGGTTTCAGTTCTTTCAGGTTTATAGTTTGAGTTTCTGCTTTTATAGTCGATAAGCTATGTATATCTTAATTTCTGAACAAAGGCTGGTTGATATGTAGGCAAAGGCTGACTGACGTACGGGCAAAGGCTTGCTGACCCGTCGGCTCAGGCTTGCTGACGTGTAGGCTTAGGCTTGCTGACCTCCGAGCTAAAGTTTGCTGACAAATAAGGTGAGAATGATAGAAACAGCGCTGAAAATATGATGAATGAATAGAGCCTCTGTTTAAGTAAAATAGACCTTTTACTTTTAGTAAATAGAACTTCTGATTGGAACAAACGCAGGCTCTGTTTTTGAAACTGAAAGAGCTGAATGCTGAAACCTCTTTTCAGAGACTACTGCTTTCAGCTGTATCTCCTTCTGACAGGGATTTTGCGGAGATTACTGAAAGAACTGAATACCTGGATTTCAACTTTATTTAGTAGGTGGCTGATTCTTTCATTGTTAGCCTGCCAAGCAGGCTTTTTATTTGTATTAGAGTAAATAGAAAGAAGTACAAGAGTTGTTATGATGATGTACTAGAGTCACTCCAAGGATGTAGAAGATTTAAGGAAAAGATGTATAAGAATTGGATGAATGGTGTACAAAATGCGAGCGAATGATGTACCTCCTTACTTCTTTGGAAGAAAATAAAAAAGATAGCGATGCCTGAATACGAGTATCGCTATCTTTTTTATTTTCTCTCTCTAAAATTGTAGAGAAACCAGAAATCTAAAACAACTTTATTTTAACCATCTTGGATCTCCGATTCCTATATCTTTTAATTCGGCATTGCCTACTGTAAAGTCACCATTAGCCGCATTGGTGAATTGGGGATCTAATTCATATTTAGTGTTAGAATCATCATAATATTTGGACTTATCTGCTGGAGCTATCAACCCTGGACTATTATAATAGTTGTTGTTTTCGAATGTCGGTTTTGTAAAATCGCTATTATCGTTAAACACACCTCCTGTTCCATAAACTATATTTTTCGTGAAATTGATAGAGTTGCCTGTATAACGCACGTATAATAACCGTCTGCCTGATCCTGATACTCCGACTATTGTGTTATTTGTTATATTGACAATAGTTGATGTAATGCTGGGGAAGTTAGTATTTTTATCCATACGGACAAATTCTCGGCTTGCACAACTATTATATACTGTGCTGTTAGATAATGTGAAATCTTTGATTACACCTGAGCGACAATCGAAGAAGTCATTGCTGCTTGTTATGTCATGGAATAGACAATTGTTAAATGTCATTTTATCGACTAGAGTAGCTTTATTCATATAGAACACTCCTTTCACATAGTTTTTGATTTCACAGCCTTCTACATTAATGATCCCGTTTGCACCAGCATCTTCGAAGATGATAGCTTGATCGCCTGAACCACCAGTACCATCAAGAATGATATTTGTTACAGAAAGCCCCGCACCTGTCTTTAAACGTATATGTCCATTCAATGTAACTTTTCCTCCTGATCTGGCTGTAACAATAGAAACAGTTTTAGTGATATTGAAATTCAGAGAAGCGTCAGCACCTAAATATGTTCCATCTAATAAAGCAAGAGTTTCTCCTCCTTCTAGGTTAGTAAGTGCATTGATTAATCCTTCACTGTTTTCAATTAGAATAGCATCCCCTGTATCAACAGGAGTAGTGAAAGTTATGGTACCACGAGTCTTATTACCATTCATTAATTTGGCAGTATAGCTAGTTTCACCACTCAGACCTGTAATGGTAGCTGACCCCGCAGTAATGTCTTCTGAAGTGACATTATAAATGATATCTCCAGGAGTAAGTACAATGGTCTGAGCATATTCACCTGCAGGCCAGCGTAATATTACTTGTGTCGCTTCTATCTCTTCAGGGACAACAGCATAGAATATTTGTTCTGCATCAGTCTTGAATGTTGCAGAGCACCATTTGGAGTCTTCTCTGGATTTATCTGACATGATACCTTTTACACGGACTACATAATCAGTTTCACCATCTAATCCGGAAATAGTGTAGGGAACTTCTTTGCTATCAATAGTGTAGGTCTTGACCGGAGTTGCGCCTTCTTCAATCGTTTTACCCGTATACAATTCGATGACATACTGGTCTGCATTATTGGATAAAGTCCATGATACAATGAGATTTGTCTTATTGGATACCCTTGTCGTGAGATTGACGGGGGAAAGAACGCGGTCAAGATTCAAGTTGGTTATCTCATCGATGTCTTCGCACGATGTGAATACCGAACCTCCTAATAGGAAGGCTGCCAGTAAGATGACTATATTATTAATATATCTTTTCATGATGTTTTTTATTAGAATGAATTTAGAAGGTATACCAAGAATAATTACTTAGAGTTCCGTTGCTAGCCTCGATATTGTAATCGAAGATAGGCCAGTACATAAACTTATCCGGATCATTGAGATAAAGTGATTCGAGCTTTTTATCTGCTATTTTATCTTCTTTAATCCATTCCTTTTTAAATTCGTAAGTACCTGATGGAACGCCGGTCTCACCATGATTCAGTCCGTAAATTTGGAGTGCGGCATTCTCGGTGATGTTTTCTTTTTTATTGCGTATCCATTTAAAGTCTACCATATTGTAGTAAAGAGTGTTGTTCAAATCACTATAATCACCAGACAAGGTACGTAAGTCACGCATTTTTTGTTTGGTCTCATCCAGTTTGCTCTTCAGTAATCCCCAGCGGATTAGGTCTGCTTTGCGAAGCATCTCACCGCAGAATTCGAAAGCACGTTCGTCTACAATTGCTTTGAACATAGCATCTTTACTACCAGAAACACTTGTGACATAAGCATCTACTTCTGTGCTCCAATCTGTCTGAGCAAAAGCTCTCTGACGTATCTTTTTCAAATACGGGGCTGCTGCGGATGGGCTATTCAGTTCATTTTCCAATTCTGCACGCATCAGAACGACATCTGCATAGCGCATATATTGTTTGTTTACACCATCATCATCACTAAGACCTTCTCTATCCATCCACTCATAACGATACTTTCCGAAATACCAGCTGTTTAATGCGTTCAACTCCTGAACATTAACAGTTGTCTTTGACCATAAATAAGGAACGCAAGTTACGTCACGGCGTTTGTCATTAATTGAATAGTCATAGAAGAAGTTAGGAGTAGGACCTGCATCACCTCCTCCGGTAGGGCCATACGTATCTTTCTGATTATGTTTCACTCCGAAGGTTTTAACCAAGCGTCCGCGTGGAGTCGGGGTATTGGCAAATGGCATTTCCCAAAGAGATTCTCCTCCTGCGGCGATCACGTCTTTACAGTTGTTGATAAAGATATCTTCAAAGTTATCTTCCAGTTTGCAATAGGTACCTTCCTTTTCCATCACTTCTTTACATGCCTGCAAAGCAATGGGGTAGAGAACGTCTTTTGATAATTCAGGATCGTTGCTCAATTTATTAGTTCCATCTTCACGAACGGAATATCCGGCTGCCTGCATACAGATGCGTGCCAATAATCCTTTTACAAATGCTTTGTTGATATGCTCAACCGTTGCCGTAGCACTTGTTTCTGTAGGCCATGCTACTATCTTTTCAGCCTCTTGCAAGTCTGTAATCAGTTGCTTGAAAATCACGTCTTTGCTTGAACGTGGAACATACAATATCTCTTGCGAAATAGGTTCGAAGCGTGCAGGAACATCTCCCCAGCAGTTTATTATATCCATGTAGATAACAGCTCGCAACGTAAGTGCTTCACCTAATAATTGTGCCATCTGGCTGTCCGATTCGGTGTTCCCATATTCGCGTAATCCTTCAATAGCCAGATTGCAACGTTCTACGGCTTCATATAATTTAGACCAGGGGTCTTTTGATTCAGACATATTAAGCTGTCCGTTATTTGAGGTACAGGCATAAGTTGCTATCTGACTTTTTTCATTGTTGCTGTCGGAACTGTTATACCATTCGATATCAGTGTTGAAACCATACCAAGGCAATATACGTCCGCGATAAGAGTTCGTTTCGCCGAAAGAATGATAAATACCGGTAATTGCACCGTAAGCCAGTTCATACTTGGAGAAGATTTGAGGGTCATACATGGTAGACTCAGAACGGGTGTCCAAAATATCATCGCAAGAGATGGTCATCAGAGAACCTCCCAGTAATGATAATGCAATAGCTGTTGAGTATATTAATTTCTTCATATTATTCTATAATCTGATAAGTTAAGTTAGAAAGTTAAGTTAGCACCGATTACGTATTGACGGCTCTTGGGGTATGCAGAGTAGTCTACTCCCGGAGTCAAGGCTGTCTTGTTACGGGTAGATACTTCCGGATCGAAACCGCTGTAATTAGTCAGGCAGAACAAGTTGTATCCTGTTACGTAGAAACGCAGATTCTGGATACCGACTTTATTCAGCAAGACTTTCGGCAATGTGTATCCCACAGAAAGTGTGCTCAATCTCAGGAAAGAACCGTTTTCTATTGCCCAATCGGACAATACAGCTTTCTGCATAGCCGGAGACCACATGGTGGTGGTAGCATTCATTTCTGCCAGTTTTGTAGGATCATTGCAGATTGTACCGTCTGCATTCAGGTTGGTCCAGCGTGAACCTTCTGCCATGATGCATTTCTTCCGAAATTTTGCGGAGCAACAGGAGATCAGAGGACAAGCGGGACGAAAGATCCCACCGGTATTGCAGATTCTTTTGATGGCAGTCTGTATGTTTGTGGCGTGGCTTCCGTATTTTATTTATTTCTACCCGGGAACCAGCAACGAAGATACGGTCATTATGATCATGGAGTATAACGAGATCCCGTCTTATATCCAGACCATGTCAGCGGTGCAGGCGGATGATATCTTCATCACAAATCATCATCCTTATGTCCTGACGCTGGTGTTTTCTTGGTTTATTAAATTAGGATTGCATTTTGGAGACATCTGTATTGGCGTGGCAGCCTATGTTATCTTGCAGATGATTGCGCTGTCACTGGTATTTGCCGGATGTCTGTATTATATCCGCACTTGTGGCGTGACGGCAAAGCGCATGATCGGAGCCCTGCTGATACTGATGTTCTTACCGATCTTTCCTATGTATGCCATCTGTATGCTAAAGGATACGGTCTATGCCACCTTTTGTCTGATCTTTATTATGATGATGCACTATGTGGCAAGGACAAAGGGACAGGCTTTCCGCAAGGTCTGGTTTGATCTGGCAATGTTTGCCGTAGCCTGTATGATGGTTTTGACCAAGGTATATGCATACGCCCAAACCACTCTTGCCGGCGAAACGCGGATGTGGCACGCGGGGAACATGTCTTCTGCGGATGATAATCTTGGGATTGGCATCGTCCACTTCAAAAGGCTC
>OHAP01001119.1_pt1 | contig 17801 bp, 8 predicted proteins | sample 1577171 | NCBI WGS metagenome assembly OHAP01 (sample SAMEA3541489, study PRJEB24748) | human gut metagenome | biome: human gut; feature: human-associated habitat; material: faeces | place: China | collected 2012 | reverse complement strand
CCTACGATGTGTTAAGTCAGCAGTTTATACAAGCACCGGCCGACTTTCTTGTCCCGTTCTCAAAAAAACTCTATAGCTTTTGTTTGGCAAAACAAATCTTAGAGAAGGTTGAAAGTAAAAAAACAGAACTTGACAGCAAAATAAAAATCACCCCGGAAATCCTGTCAGGACTTCATTCTTCAAAGGGAATTTTGTTAAGTGCCGATAAAGAGATATCGGTAAAAGAACTTCTAAGAGCCCTAATCTTTTTACAAGCTCCCGAAGCAAACAAAATCGCACTTAACTGGTTGGAAACGTTCTCAGACGAAAAAGAAGAGCGGTCAAAGGTTCCGGAATCTGATCAAAAGATAAACGGAAAATCTTTGCTCGAAGATGTCGGATTTGTCATCCGAAACTTGCCGAAGGCGGTTGGGCAACTAACAGATCAAACAGTAGAAATTCAGGGAAAAAACTTTCCCACATGTCCTATTACAAGAAAAGAAAGAGGAAGCGGACTGTAAAACTATCCGCTGCCACGGTTTTATACTTTCAATTCGAAAGAAGAGCGGGAACAGATTCTCTACAGGAACTTTGTGGAGGTTGGGCTGGAGGCGAAAGCGATGATTGGGGATGTACTTAATAAGAAGGGGGCATCTAAGGTTTTCTGTCATTAAAAATCACTCCAACTGTCCAATCGCCCTAAGGTATTCTATTTCTCGTATTTTGTAATTTGTACGGGCTTCAATATTGTTGCTGTAAGCCTCCTGCCATTGTGTCTGCGCTTCCATAACATCAAGGATCGTGGCCATTCCCATTTCATAATTGTTTTGGGTCTGAGAAAGATTATGTTCTGATTCTTCAAGGCCATGCTCTGCTGTACGAATAAGTAGCAATGCACTTTCATAAGCGGATTTGTGAAAAAATAACGCATCTTCCCTGCCGGAATGGCTGACATATTAACGGTTATTTTATAAGCGGATTTGGATTGCTGTGCTTCTATATCCATCAATGAACGATTTTTGTTGAGTTCCACTGTGCTGATTTCGTGTGCCAGTCGTGCGCTCCTTATTTTTTTACGTCCTTCCCCGAAATTGAATATAGGAATGCTTATACTGGCCATTACCATCGGTATTTTCATATCGAGAGATGAACCGGCTAATTTCATGCCCCCCATATATTGATAACCAGCACTAATCCCCACTGTAGGGAAAAAATCGGCACGGGTATTTTTTATCTCCAAATCCTTCAATTCCACTTGCATTTCCTGTATACGGTATTCCGGGCGATTGACAATATCGTGTGATAATTGATTGTTGTAGTTTTGAGTTAAAATAAGTGTGTCGGTGGCAATTATTTGAGCATCCAACTCCAGTCCGATCAGATGGCACAGGGACATACGAGTCAGTTCCCGTCCGCTTTCCGCCCGTTGGAGTTCGTATGTCACATTGCTTCGTCGGGTGCGTACTTTATGCAAATCCTGAGCAGTAGCCATTTTGAGTTCAAAAAAACTGCTGACCTGCTGATGCAACGAATCCAACAATTGAGTATATTGTGTAAGCAGTTTTACCTTTTCCGCTACCGAAACATACATCCAATACGTCTGCTCCACCTCTACCAGGGTATTGATTCGGGTAAGCCTTTTGTTTTCTTCCGAGATTGCTACGCCGGTTTTTGCCATTTTGTTTGCGTTGACAATTTTCCCTCCTGCATATACAGGCTGTTGCAGGGTAATACCTGCCATATACATACCTTTCATACTCATTTCCATACCCACCATACCCATATCGATGTTTTCGAAAATATAGGCATAGGTTGCCGATCCTGATATTTTCGGGAAATAGGCTGTTTTTGCTGCTTGTCGATCTGATACCGCCTTGCCTACCTTGCGGGATGATATTTTTATATCGTCGCTGTTCTCAAGTGCCATTCTCCGGCAATCTTCGATTGATAAACGGGTTTGGGCTTGTACAGCATTGATGCCCAACCATAAAAAGATGGCAGGAATCATAAGTATCGTTTTTCTTAACATGACATTTTCTTATTGGTTCTTATTTATCTGTGGGGAAGATAGTAACAATAACGCGGGCGAAGGTGGTCAACGCCGGAATCCCCGTATCGGTCACTTCAAGGATGAGGTGCAGGGTTTCGGGTTTGTCGACTTTGGGAGCAACAAAGGTAGATTTGCCTGAGTCAACGGCGACAATGTCGATATAGCCATTGTATGTTCCTGCTTCTTTATATTGCCACCAGTAAGCGTTATATTTGGGATAACGTTGCGGAGCTATTTCGACAAAACTTTCTTTATTAAAGCCGAGCTGCTCATAAAGGGCAGAGTATTTCGCCCAGATTCCGTCAATATCGAGGGAATCTGGTTCTGTGATATCGGCATTTAGGGTTACGGTTTCACCGGATTTCACTGTTTTTTCCAGCCCGCCGGGTATGGCGATTACCGGTTTGTGGTTAGCATCTTCATATTTGCCAGCTACACACCACCGGAGTCTGGATTCAAAATCACGGTTGGCTACTTCTACCCACCGCAGGTAACTACCACGGTCTACATCACGATATACGTTTTTTAGTCCTTCTATTTTATAGAACTGTCCGCCCCAACCACCGTAAGTAGGGTCTTCATAACCACGTAATCCGCTACCAAGCGTATAAAGGAACGCAGGTGAATCGCCTTCGCTGATGTAATCCTGTGGATAAAGGGCTGCCAATGGACCGTGACCGTTGTGCAGATAGTTTTTGGCAAAACCGTCGGTATAACGTTGGCTACCGTAATCCCAAGTTCCACTAAAGTAGTAAGACACCAGCAGAGTGACGTCGGGGTGGTAAGTTTCAATGTAGTTTCCAGCGCCATCCTGATACCAGATGTTATACATAACTGCTTTCTTCACAGCACGCTCATACTCGGAAGGGTATTGGGTTTTTAACTTTTGGAAAGCTTTGGCTGCGGTGTTACCACCTCCCCAAGCCTGTATATAGACTTTGCGAGGATCGTTTTCCAAAAGAGTTTCAACAATCTTATCGGAACCGGGTGTATCAGCCCAATGCGTGGGGTCTATCATGGATTCAGTTCCGGGTACACGACGGATGACATCTGTATCGACCACAATATGTGTTGAATCTTGGTCACCAAGGAAGAGTTTGCTTCTTAGTTCGTTGGCAGTAGGATAAGCAGGATCGTGTACGATGAGGTTGGGATATACCTGTTCGTAAGCATCAAGTTGCTTTTCTATCCATCCGGCATTACTCCATCCACCCCGTTGAAAAATGGAATTGGTTTGGATAATAGCTACAACTTCCATATCGTTAGCATGGAGCAGGAAGCGGATCATAGAACATTGGTCATCTATCTCTCCGTCAGTCATTGCAATGACACGAGGCTTTTCTGACATTTGAGCATTGGTGTTCACTCCCAAAAGCATAAGTGCCAGAGTTACAAGGATGATTGTTTTCTTTTTCATTCGTAAATATTTATTAGCGAAGTTTTTTTAATTTTGAAAAATAATGAATAAAAAATAGGCAGCAGAATCAGCGTAATTATGGTGCCTGCTGTCAAACCGGCAACTACCACAACTGCCAGACTGGAATACATAGGGTCGAACAGAAGCGGGAGCATGCCAAGTATGGTCGTGGCCGAAGCCATTATTACCGGACGGGTACGATTTACTGTCGAATTAATGACCGCATCATAGGGAACCATTCCTTCTTTTGTAAGGCGCGTAATCTCGTCTACCAATACGATAGAGTTCTTAATCAGCATTCCCATCAATCCCATCGCTCCGATTATACCCATAAATGTGAATGGTGTACCTGTTACAAGCAAAAGGGGGGTGATTCCTATGAATGCGAAAGGCAGACACAGAATAACCAGCAGAACCTTGCGCATATCATTGAACAACCATACAAGAATCAGCACAATCAACACAAGGGCTATCGGCACGAATCCGAAAATATTTTCAAATGCGCTGTTCTGTAATTTCTGTTCTCCTAACCATTTGAGTGAATACCCGGCAGGGAGTTCTATTTGTTCAAACCGATCCTGGATTTCCGACAGTATCTCGCCGGGAGCTTCGCCGGCAAGAGGGTCACACTGTACTTTTATCGCCCGTTTACCGTCGTAACGCGCCACGCTTGTTTCTTCCCACTTAACGCGTTCGTTATTCGTTATCTGACTTAAAGGGATTGTGCGGAACATATTGTCAGTTATATCGTCGGGTGTCGCCGTACCCTGCAATACTCTACCTATATTTACTTCTTCAAGGCTGGTATTTGGAATCATCCCCCATACCGGTATGTCATTCTGGTCTGTAATGCGACTGTCATCCGAATTTTGGACTTTCAGATTAATAATAACCGATTTGTCATTTTCGTAAATAAGACCTACGGGCAAGCCTTCTGCTGAAGCCAATAAAGCGTTCGCAATATCGCTGCGGTTCATTCCGCTACGTTTGGCAGATTGCTCGGAATAATCCCTATATATGGATTTTCCCTGAGGTTGCCAGTTGTCGGTAACCGAATAAGCATCCACTATTGCACAATCGCGCATAATTTCTTTGCCTTGCCCGGCCAGCTCTCTTAATATCTGCGGATCGGGACCGGAGAATATGGCCTCAACCGTGTGGCTCGTACTGACTGCGAAGTTGTATTTCCGTACCCGAACATACGCATCGGGATATTCTTCCCGCAGTCGTGTCTGAATTTCCGGAAGAAGTCTGTATGCATCGCGGTAATCCTCGAAGTCGATAATCAATTCTCCGTAATTGTCGCCCACCGCATTGATGGAACGCACAAGGCAATATCGGGTGGGGGTTTGTGCCTGACTTGCCGTTATCTTGTTTATCTCGTCATAGTCCGAGAGTTTTTCCGATATTTCCAGCAAATCATGTTTTACCCTGTCAGGGTGCGTTTGCGGTGGCAGGGTATATTCTACATATAACTGGTTATAATCGAAGTCGGGGAAGAATATCGACTTAACCGAAAAGAATCCAACGAAAGCCAGAACCAAACATCCGAAACTTACCAAAAAAGTTGATATTTTATGGTTCATAAAAAAATGAAGCGCCTTTCGGATAACCTTATGAAGGGGTGTGTTGAGTTGATCTTTTATCTTCTCTGGGTTTTTACCGCCGTTTGCACGTGCCGATAAGAATAGTTTTGCAAAGACAGGTATCTGTGTCATGGCAAGCACCCAACTTACCAACAATGATATGGCCAGCACAAAAAACAGATCACGTGCATATTCTCCAGCGGTATCGTTGGATAATCCGACAGGAAGGAAAGTCATTATGGCGATTAAAGTTGCACCCATTAAAGGCCACGCTGTGTTTTCCGCTGTCCGGAACAATGCTTTCTTTGGCGGCAGACCATTTCCCCTGTCTACAAGTATACCGTCGAGAACCACAACCGCGTTATCAACCAGCATACCCATTGCCACAATGAATGCCCCCAATGATATGCGTTGTAATGTTCCTCCTGTCATCAGTAATACGGGAAAAGTCATCAATACGGTCAAAATCAGTCCTGCACCGATAATTAGCCCACCTCTGATGCCCATTGTAAGAATCAGTACAAGCACTACGATGACTACCGATATTACGAGGTTCCAGTTGAAAGAGCCTATTGCGTTCGATACCCTATCCGGTTGGAAATATATCTTTTCATACTCAAATCCGGCAGGCAACCGCTCTTGGAGCTCCGTCATTCGCGCCTCGACCAGCTTACCTACATCCGTAACCACAACGCCCGGCTCCATCGAAACGCAAAGAGCGATTGCCGGATGGCCGTTCACCCAAAAGCCCCTGGTCTGCGGATCGGCATACTCCTTTGCGACTTCGGCAATATCGCCTAACTTTACCTGCCCGCCGGAAGGCGTTTGCATAATAAGGTCTTTCACATCTTCAGCGCTCCTTAGTTTGCCACCGACCTCATTACGCAGCAATTGACCATCCGAATAGTAATGCCCGGCATTGACTGGCTGATTGCGGGCATCGATAGTAGTCATAATTTGCACAGGGTAGATGCTGTTGCGTGCAATCATTTCTTTGGGGAGCTTTATATTTACATTTTCATTCCTTGTGCCAAAGAATGAAATCCGCCTTACTCCTTTCAATTCAAGGAGTTCACGTTTAATAAGCCCGGCATATTCTTCCATTTCCGCAAGCGTATAGCCTTCGGCGGAAAGGGCATAGAACATTCCGTAGATATCACTTACATCGTCTACCACCACTGGAGGATAAGCCCCTGACGGCAACCGTTGCGCGGCTGACTCCACCTTTCTACGAAGAATATCCCAACGTTGTTCGAGACCCTCGACCGGAACAGCCATGTCGATATTGATAGTGATAGTTGACATATTTTCCGAAGAGACCGATTCCATATCGGAAATATTACTGAGTGTCCGTAGTTCATCTTCGAGTACCGATGTAACTTCGAGTTCGACTTCGTGTGCAGAAGCCCCCGGATAGTAAGTTACCACCATTGCTTGCTTGACAGACAATTCAGGGTCTTCCAGTTTCGGCATAATAATGTAGGCGTATATACCGCTGAATACGATCATTACCACGCACGTCCAGAAGAACGTGGCGTTTCTGAAGAAAAAATCAGTCAGTTTCATTATAGTATCCCTCCTACATTTGTTTTGGCGGGTTGTGCGATTACCCGTACTACATCACCTTCATCGAGGGCGCTCAACCCCGATTCGACAATATTGTCTGTTTCGTTCAGACCAGACAGGATGATGATTCGCCCTTTGCTGTCGAGACCGGATATCTCCACGGGTTTTAACTTCACTTCGGAACGGTCATTCACGACCCATACATAACTTTTACCGTTCTGCATAAATACAGATCTGGGCCAAAGGGTATAACCACCTGAATGTTCTCCATTGCGAATTTCCACCGTTACCTCTACATTCATTCCTATCGAAAGAGCGTTCTTCGCATCTGTTTCGGGAAACAGGCGCATCCTGTATAACTGATTGCTGTTAGATTTGGGATTTATCGAGGCTAATTTCAAAGAGAAGTTATTATCTGCCAATAACCGGGAATGACATGAATAACTTATAAAGTTATCTTTTTGCAGGTAAACAGATGCAGGGAGTTCGCTCTCTATTTCTATGTTATTTACATCGACCAATGTAACAACGGCTGTTCCCGTATTGACCATTTCTGCTTTTTCAAAATGAACAGCCTGGATATAGCCCGATATAGGAGAATGAAGTTGGGTGTAGTTGACGGTGTTCCGGTTCGATTCCAGTTGTGCTTTCAACTGCTCCAATCCGGCTACGGCTTTTTCATAATCATTGTCGGTTATATTATTTCGACGGTGTAGTTCTTCCAGTCTTGTCATTTCCGTACTCAACTGTCGGTACTGGCTTTCGGTAGCTGCCAGTTGCAGTTGATAATCCGTATCGTCCAACCTGGCAATGAGCTGTCCTTCACGGATATAGTCACCCTCATCAACGCACAATTGCTTGATTTGTCCGGCTGTTTTAAAACCGAGTTCAATCTGCTGCGCTGCTTTGACCACTCCGGGGAACGACCGGAATGTATTTCCTGCGATAGGCTCGGCATGTACGATATGCACGTTTTTTACAATCGGTTTTTCTTTGACGCCATGGTTCCCACAAGAACAGAGTAGCGCAAAACAAAGGAGAGACAAGCTGAATAGTTTCATTGTTATTACTGTTATTATTATTTTTGTGTAAAGGTGAAGAATTCTCACATGCCATTTAGGCATTATAGTCGTCATTATTGACCAAAAAGTCGGAATCGAGTCATACAAAAGAAAAAATGATTATTTTTGTTGACCAAATTAGACGTTCATGAAAGACAAAGCACAGAATATTGGTTTACGAATGGTGCAGGAGTTCGCCTCTACAGAAGCGTTATCAGACAAGTTCCTTATTTTTGATAACTATACGTCTCCGATGGAACATCTGGGAACTTTTGCCATTACCGGACACCCTGTCAAATTAGATAGCCTCTTAATTGTAATATGCTCGGAGGGGTATGCCCGGTTAATAGTCGGTTTTGAAGAGATTACAGTGCTGGAAAACCACTTTTTGATAGTGATGGAAGGCAAACCTTTCGAGGTGTTGGAATTAAGCAAGAACTTCAAGGCAGAATTGATGTGCTTAAAAGAAAGCCTCTTCGAGTTGCAGGGAAGTCATATACTAAGATTCCTCCACTTAATCAGAGAAAATCCCTGTCAACCGGTATTGGCTTCCAAAAAGCAGGAGTTTGAAGTCCTATTGAAATGTTTGAAACAAACGATGACAGATACCGGAAATATATTTCGTCAACAGATCATTCAATACTATTTATATATCTTGGCTTGTAATATCTTTAATTTGCTTTTAACCAACTACGCTCCGGCAGTTTTATCCCGAAGCGAATCCATTTTTCAGGAGTTCATAAAGAATGTAGAAAAATACTTTCGCAAGGAAAGGAGTGTCGGTTTTTATGCAGACAAGCTGAATCTGACCCCGAAATATCTTTCTACTGTGATTCAACAACAAACGGGAAAACATGCAACGGATTGGATTGACAAATATACTATTTTAGAAGCCAAGACCTTGCTTAAATCGTCCACTCTCTCCATCCAACAAATAGCCTATGACTTGAATTTCTCGACTCAATCCCATTTTGGTCGATATTTCAGAAATCATACAGGAATGTCGCCAAAGCTATACAGAAATTCGTAAGTAGACGCTGCTTCCTTTCTATTTTCCCAGCTTGCGCACTTGGTCATTGAAGGTTTCACGGTCAATAGCCTTCTGACGGATGTACACCCGTTTGTTATAGACCGTCTGGGTTGACCAGTGGAAGAAATCTGCAATTTTGCTGGAATCCGTAACGCCGAGATGCATTAGTGCGAATATGCGCAATTCCGTGTTTAGCCGCCCCTCTTCCTTGGGGATGATACGGTATTCGGGTTGAAGTAAAGAGTTGAAGTCGCTCACGAAAGAAGGATAGACATGTAAGAAAATAGCATCGAAAGTCCGATAAAACTCCTTTAATTCAGATTCTATCATGATGGGAGAATCCGTAAATTTCAGTAGGTCTTTATACTGCTGGGTTTTCACCTTGTTGTTGATGTTTTTTCGGTATTGGTCAAGCTTACTGATGTAGTCAGAACAGAGGGTGAGCACAAATCCTATATATTCTTCTTTGATGATATTCTGGTCATAGAGTTTTTCATTGGCTTCTTTCAGCAGGTTGTTGGTTTCTGTAATCTGCTGGTGAAGTACGGTAATTTCATGCAGGCTGTTCTTCAACCGTTCATTGGCCGACTCCAACTCTGTATTCGAAGCAGAAAGCAGTCCATTCAGATTCTTCAGTTCTATCCGTTGCCGGCTACGGTGTTTCAAAATTCTGTACGTATATATCAGAGTAAGGGTGAGCAGGCAAGAAACGAATCCGATAACCCATAGCGACCAGCTTAACTGTCTGTTTTTAGCTTTCTTAATTTGCAGACTTGTCTTCTGTATGGCATCAAATGTAGAGAGACAAGAAACCATACGGACCCGATTGTTCATGATATGGGCCATTTCCAGACATAGGGAGATATATTTGTAAGCGCGCTCATTATCCCCTTTTTCATTGAGTAGCGTAGCCAAGTCATGCAATGTAACGTTATCGTTGTTGGCCAGTGTCATATCCATGATGGCGGCTTCTGCCAAACACTCCAGCCTCAGATCCGGTTGATTGTTGTCCCGATATAGTGTGGATAGTATATATAGCAATTTGCTGTTAGCGATGCTGATTGTCTTTGATGTTTCCAAATATACTTTTATTGCAACGATGGAACCGGAATAGTTCCCGGCTCGTAAGTCTTTTAATCCTTTATAAAGAATGTAATAGGGATTTTCATGAGGTAGTACATTCAAGGTAGAATCTATATAAAAGTGTTCTCTCTCGTAATAATAATCTCGCTTATCGCTACCACCGTCTGTATATTCGGCAAATCGGGAGTAGAGCAGAGACATCTGTCCCAAATATTCTATAAGCATACCTCCTGTTAGTTTGTCGTGGTCTATTTGTCGCATCTCTTCAACAGATTCATGCAGTTGTCCAATAATGGCATAAATATATGACCTCTGTATACGACATAGGTTCATCATGTTGTCATCACCCGTCTGTTGGGCAATGACAATATTGGCATTGACATATACGAGTGCCGAATCTATATTGAAATATTGATATTCCTGAAACAAACGTTTGTTGTGTTCATAGCGCGCCTGTAGCGTATTGGGCATAGGTTTACTAGCTATCCGGTTGATAGCCGATTGGCGCTGTTCGATGACTTGAGGGTAGTTCTCTATCAGTGAATCCAGTGTGTTCAACAGGTTTGCAGCCTTGTCGCTATAGAATGCTGCTTTACCTTGTAGGCTACATAGGAAAAGTAACAAAAAGGTTCTGGCAACTGTTTTCATACTTATATTCTTATTTTGCCCTAAAGATACTAAGATATTTGGAAACACTACAATTTTCATTATCCTATGACGTAAAAAGCAGAATTTTTCACTACACTTTTTCATCCGGATAAGGAAATTAGCCTCATCAAATCGTCTATAAAATCTACTTTTTTATCGTCCAATGTAAAGCATAAATCATTGATTATAAAATAAATATACTGAATTAGAATCTACCGTCACCAGCTACCCGCAGTTAGGTCATCTATATTAATATCGTAATTTAGCAGCAGAAACGGAAATTCATTAGAGGAAATTACAATGAATAAGGCAAGAGTTTCGGATTTAGAATCAGAAGTTAGGATTGAAACCTCTTTGCATGGTGAAAAGGGAAAATCACCCATCTTCCGTGCCTATGCAGAGTGTATCTCGTGTCTGCGCAAAGTGTCTTTTGTGCCTATGAAATCTTAGAATAAAGGATTTGTTCGCAAAAATAAAGCCTTTGTTTCTATAACTAAAGCCTTTATTCATAGAAATAAATCCTTTATTCTAAGATTGCGTCGCATCGAAACGGACTTTGCACCCCATATCGTTTATGTTTGCGTAGGGAGCAGGTTGCAAAGTGTCATCCGAAGCTTTGTGGGCACAGTTGCAGAAGTGTGGTAAGAATGAACATACGGTGTCGCAGAAGATAATGGGTATCATAATTCACATATCTATTACAAACTAATAAACCTAAATCCGAAACTTGAGATAAGGTAACTTTATACTAATTACTAATACTTAAAAAACAGAACAATGAATCGTAAATTTAGTTTTAACAAGTCTATGCTATTTGCAGGATTATTGTCTGCCATGACACTGGGAGCAACCTCTCAGGTCTATGCAGTTCAGAGTCCTGATGTGCAGAAGATGCAGCAACAGACGGTAAAGTTGACAGGCAATGTATCCGATGCAATGGGTGCCATTATCGGCGCCAGTGTGATAGAACAAGGTACAACCAACGGTGTGATTACCGATATTGAAGGTAATTTCACGCTAACGGTCAACCGGGGAGCCAAACTCGAAATCTCCTATGTAGGCTATAAGACCCGCGTTATAGAAGTAACAGATGTCACTCATCTCCAGATTACGTTGGAAGAAGACTATCGGGAACTGGAAGAAGTGGTAGTAGTGGGCTACGGTGTACAGAAGAAGAAACTCGTTACCGGCGCCACCGTACAAGTGAAGGGTGATGATGTGACAAAACTCAATACCACCAGTGCACTGGGTGCATTACAGAACCAGACGCCCGGCATCAACATTACAGCCAACAACGGTCTGCCCGGCGAAGGTTTCAAGGTGAATATTCGCGGTATCGGTACCGTGGGCGACTCTGCACCGCTGTATGTGATTGACGGTGTGGCCGGTAGCGACATCAATACGCTCAACCCGGCAGATATTGAGTCTATCGATGTGCTCAAAGATGCTGCTTCGGCTGCTATTTATGGTTCGCGTGCCGCTAATGGTGTTATCCTGGTTACGACCAAACAAGGTAAGACGGGCAAGATACAGCTCAGTTACGACATGTATTACGGTTGGCAGAACGTATATAAGATGCCCAACACGCTCAATGCGCAGCAATTCATGGCAATTACTGATGAAACCAACTTCAATAACGGTGTTCCGGCGCTGAACTGGCAGACACAATTGGGCGAATACACTTGGAATATGCTTCAGAACGGTTGGCAAGGTACTAACTGGCTCGACGAGATGCGCAACGAGAATGCAGCGATGCAGAACCATGCCATCAATCTGACAGGTGGTAACGAGATGAGCAAGTTCTCAGCCGGTTTCAGTTTTACCTCGCAAGACGGTATTATAGGCAAGGGTACTGTGCCCAACTATACGCGTTATACCGCCCGTATTAACTCCGATCATGTGCTCCTCAAGGGAAGCGATCGGGACATCATCAAGATTGGCGAGAATTTACTGTTCTACTACTCAAACCAGAGCACGATAGCACAGACATCTACTCTCTATAACGATGTCTATAATTCCATAAAGACTACTCCGCTATTGCCTATGCACAATGCCGAAGGAGAACTGTTCGACTACCACGACATGCAGCAAACGGGCTGGGTGTATGACGATAAACAGGGCAATCCTATTCTGATGATGCAGAAGGCGCATGGGCTGAACAAGAACCGCACATACGGCCTCAACGCGACTGCCTATCTGGAGGTAGAACCCATTAAGAATCTTAAGTGGCGCAGTTCGTTCAGTTACCGTATGACCAACAGCTCCTACCGTTCACTTACCGCTCCCTATCAGGCTGCTACAAACGAGGGAAGTGCCTCATATATTGTGGCCCAGAGCTCAGCATTGGGACATAACATTTCGCAGGAGAATACAATCTCTTACATCCTTCCCAATTGGAACGGTCACCTCTTTGATGTACTGGTAGGCCAGTCGTTTGAGAAGACCATACCGGGCGAAAACCTTTCTATAATCAACAGCGTGACGGAAGGGCAACAATTGCCCACGATGAAACCCGATATGGATCATGCGTGGATATCCAACACCATCGGAAACGCCGCCACCGACATCGAGGGCTATCCGTTTGACGAATGGGCGCTGGCCTCGTTCTTCGGTCGTATCAACTACAATTACAAAGACAAGTACATGGCTACGCTGATTATTCGTGCCGATGGCTCTAGTAACTTTGCCCGTGGAAATCGCTGGGGCATCTTCCCCTCTGTATCGGCCGGATGGCTTATCAGCGAGGAAAAGTTTATGGAAAGCACCCGTGGCTGGCTCGACTTCCTGAAACTGCGTGCCAGTTGGGGACAGAATGGTAATCAGTCGATACCTAACTTTCAGTATGTGTCGCCCATTGCTTTCGACCTCTCGCATGGCTACCAGTTTGGACAGACACACATCGCAACGGGGAAGCTTCCTACCACCGGTGCCTATGCCACCACATTGGCCAATGAAAATGTGACGTGGGAGAAGTCCGAACAAATCAACTTGGGTATTGATGCCGTATTCTTGGGCAACCGCTTGCGGGTAAGCGCCGACTGGTACAACAAGAAGACCAAGGACTGGCTCGTACAGGCTCCGGTACTCTCCACAGCAGGTACCCAGGCCCCCTACATCAATGGTGGCGACGTGAGCAACAAGGGTGTGGAACTCTCACTCGCCTGGAACGACCGTGTGGGTAAGGACTTCACATACGGATTGAGCCTAAATGCCTCGTATAACAAGAATGAAGTCACCCGTATTGCCAACTCAGAGGGCATCATCCACGGCAATGAAGGAGCTATTGCTTCCGTCAACGCCGCCGAGTTCTACCGGGCACAGGTTGGTTATCCCATCGGTTACTTCTGGGGCTATCAGACAGCCGGTGTTTTCCAAAACCAAAAGCAGATTGATGATTGGAAGGCAGCAGGCAACGGTGTGGCACAGGCCAACCCTCAACCCGGCGACCTGATTTATGTGGATCGCCACCACGATGGAGTTATCGACGAAAAAGACAAGACCATGATTGGCAATCCACACCCCGACTGGCGTCTGGGCTTCTCGGTCAATCTCGGATGGAAGGGCTTCGACTTCTCGGTCACCACTTCCGGAGCCTTTGGGCAACAACTCTACTATGGCACGCGCCAGCACACCATCGAGGCATTTGACCGCTGGCATGGCGAAGGTACATCCAACCGCTACCCGCGTCTGGGCAACAGTGCCATGATTGCAGAACATGTGACTGATATTGACATAGAGAACGGCGACTATCTCCGCATTCAGAACATGACATTGGGATATGACTTCAAGCGCCTCTGGAAGAATTGCCCACTGTCGCAACTGCGCCTCTATGTAAGTGTACAGAATCTCTACACCTTCACCGGCTATAAAGGAATGGATCCGGAGGTAGGTTTCGGCGGTACCGACCGTTATGGCGAAAACGCCACTTCGTGGGTGAGCGGCATAGATATGGGATCTTATCCGATCGCCCGTACCTGGCTGATTGGCGCCAATCTGAAGTTCTAAGACACTGTTAACTCTAAATTAAAATAAAACAATGAAAACAAAAAAAGTAACGAAATATATGGGGATAGTCGCGCTGGCCGCGATGACGCTCTGCTCGTGCGAGGATCTGCTCGATACCAAGAACTATACACAGTCCAACACGCAAAATTTCCCCACATCGATGGATGATGTGGAAATGCTTGTGACATCTATGTACGCCAACCTGAATCATCAGGCGGCAAAGCCCGAATCCTCCTATTTGCTCACCAACCTCTATGCCAGCGACGATATGTTTGCCGGAAGTCAAGATGCGGAACTCGACCATCTGATGTATAAGAGTGATTCACAGTTTGACTTCTGCTGGGATATTCACTATAAGGGCATCTATGCCGCCAATACCTGCCTGGAGGGTCTTGACCTGATGGAGGCTGCCGACAACGTGCCCGATGCCGGACTCTTCAGCCAACGTAAGGGCGAAGCCTGTTTCATGCGTGCCTTCCAGTACTACGAACTGGCCGAACTGTTTGGCGGCGTACCCCTGATACTCAGCACTACGCAAGAGACTAACACGCCCCGTGCTACTGCCGACGAGGTGTGGGCGCAGATAGCTACCGATTTGCAGCAAGCTATCAGCCTTATGAGCGATAAGAAGTATCACGAAATAGAGTCCGGACACGCCACCAAATGGGCAGCCCAGGCGCTGATGGCCCGCTGCTTCCTCTTCTATACCGGCTACTACCAGAAAGAGGCTATGCCCACGGCCGACGGTGGCAGCATAACCAAGCAACAAGTGGTAACCTGGCTGGAAGACTGCATCGCTAACTCCGGACACCAGTTGGTGGGCGATTTCCGCAACCTATGGGCATACACCAACGAATATACGGTAGACGACTACGCATATACGGCCGGTGTAACAGGAGTAGATGGCCAGCCCCTCCGCTGGGCAGGCAACGGCAATGCCGAGGCTGTGTTTGCCGTGAAGTTCGGCAACTTTGCCGGTTATTCCTACGAAAATCAGGGCGGCTACTGCAATCTCTATCTGAGTTTCTTCGGCATCATGAGCAAAAGCGACAATGGGGCTGCTTTCCCCTTTGGCAACACCAACTCCTTTGGAACGGTTCCTACCAGTCTCTGGGACTCCTGGGAAGCAGCCGAGCCTGATGATATCCGTCGCAGAGCATCTGTTATCGTAGACGAAGATGAATTCGATATGGCCAATTATGAAAGTGGCGAGGTGCGCCAACAGTGGGAAGAGACCGGTCTGTGGAACAAGAAATTACAGCCCATTCTCTCCAAGCAAGCATACGACAAGATGGGTTCCTGGGGCAACTCGCTCTTTTGGATAGCCCATCCTGAATTTGCGGGTATGAACGATCCCTACATTCAGCCCCGTTGGGCAGCCATGTTCGAGGACCTTTACATCATCCGCTTTGCCGACGTGCTGCTTATGCACAGTGAATTAACCGGCAATGCCGACAACATGAACCGGGTGCGCGCCCGCGCTGGCCTGCCCGCCATCGGCTATTCGCTGGAGGCATTGCAGCAGGAGCGCCGCCACGAACTTGCCTTCGAGGGACAGCGCTTTCAGGACATTCGTCGCTGGCACATTGCAGAGACTGAACTCAACAAACAGAACAATACCACGCTAAAGAATCTGGGCGTAAGTACCGTGATGCGCGATGGCAAGTATGCCGCACGTTATCAAGCCACCGGCGGATTCTGGCCTATTCCGCCCGCGCAAATTCAGTTGTCCGACGGTGTACTCACGCAAAATCCCGGCTGGGACACTCCGGACGCGCGCTACACCACTTGGAATTTCGATTAAGTAATTTGTAGCTCTAAATTATTAAAAATATCATCATGAAAAACTTTTGCAAATACATCAGTATAATCGCTGTGATGGGAGCATTCGCATCTTGCGACCCTATCACCGACACATATACCATAGACGATAGCACCATCCCCGCTGATGAGCTCCAACTCAGTGTGGCTCCGAAGGTGGTCGATGGCAAAAATGGTAACATCATTGTTGTAGAAAACAATTCTCCGATACTCTCTGAATGGAGTGTAGGCGAGTCTGTCGCACGCAAGGCGTATGCCGAACTTTCGGTATCTTTCACCGGGCAGCATACCGTCAACTTCCGTGGATTGAATTCGGGTGGAAAGGCATTCACCGAGACCTCGTTTACCGTAAAGGTAGATACCATCTCGACGATTCCGGCCAATATAGCCACCCGGCTGTGCATCGGTCAGGAGGGGGCCCCCACCTACTTTGGCACAACTATCGACCTGGGAAAGATTGAGTTCTCCAACGAAGAAGATCTCCTCACCGTGAAGAACGGCAACCCCGTATTGACCGTGTGGAGCTGCGGCGGTGTCACTTCAGACAAGAATGTGGCTCAGATGCGACTGACGGGTGCGGGTGAGTTTCCCCTTTCGGCAACCTTTACCCTTGCCAACGGCGAGCAGGTGACAGAAGAACTGGGTACAGTCATTGTCAAGGACTTCAATCTACCGCAAATAGTGCTCGACCTGATAGGCGAGGATGGCGAGAAGACATGGACCTGGGCCGACCAAAGTTTCTTTGGCTTAGGCGGTTACGAGGCCGACCCCGGCCCCGCGTGGTTTGCCGCCAGTGTAGAGATTATGGACATGTTTACTCTGTATATGCCCACCATCAATCACCTGACGGGTGAGTCCACCGGCAGCATGACGCTCGATATAGACGGCAATTTCTCTGTCGCTCCCACAGGTCGCACCGGCACCTTCACGTACGACTTCGACGACATCGTGCCCAACTGGTCGGTAGGCAAGCTTAAGGTAACGGCCCCCATCCTTTATGGTACGGCCATAGCCCTGGTTGGCGAGGGTGCCGCGCCTACGTACCTGCCCACTGAGTTCTTCATTGTGAAGTGTGATGCCAATAATCTTGTATTGGCTGCGCCTGCCGAAGAAGGGCAAGCACTTTATCCATGGGCAGCTTGCACCTTCTGGTGCTTCAAACCAAAACCATGAAGCCAAGTCGGAAGTACCCGATAGTACATAATTTACAGTATATAAAATAGATGGGAGTTATCGCTCGCTCAAGCAGAAATGGATTCATTAATCTGAAATAAAGCATTTAGGTATTAGGAATTAGGCATAAACAGTAAGTGAGCCATTCTAAAGCCTGATGCGGAGCGATAACCCCTCCAAAACATTTTTGACAATAGAATGAAATACAATAAATTGATTGCTTTAGCATGTGGAGCGTTGATTCTGGCTGGTTGTGCCTCTGATAATAAATCGACATCCGTTTTCTTTCGACACAAAGCACAGGAAATACCGTTGTCAAATGAGTTTACATCCTGCGCAACCATTTTGGGGCAACTGCCGGGGAGAACATTTCGTTGGAAGC
>OHAP01001087.1_pt1 | contig 18094 bp, 16 predicted proteins | sample 1577171 | NCBI WGS metagenome assembly OHAP01 (sample SAMEA3541489, study PRJEB24748) | human gut metagenome | biome: human gut; feature: human-associated habitat; material: faeces | place: China | collected 2012 | reverse complement strand
TGAACGTATCCTGGTCAACAAATGGAGTTACGGGCTGCGGATTCCTTTCATGTCGCTTTTCTCTTATCACCGCTGGTGCGAGAGTCCTGTGCGTCGGCAAGACATCGTAGTATTCAATAATCCTGCCGGAATCCGGCAACCTCTCATCGACCGTCGGGAAATCTATATCAGCCGCTGTCTCGGAGTTCCGGGAGATACGTTATTGGTCGATTCTCTTTTCTCCGTTATTTCTCCGGAGGCACAGTTTAACCCGGATAAGAAAAGACTTTATTCGTATCCCGCCTCAAAAGAAAATCTGATTACGTCACTCATGCATACCCTTTCCATCACCAACGACGGATTGATGGGAAGTAATGACAGCACCCATGTACGCAGTTTCAGCCGTTACGAATATTATCTGTTGGAACAGGCCATGAATGGGAAAGAGAGTTTCGTCCAACCTTTGTCAAACAAAGAAGATGCCGAACCAAATCCGCTGATTGTCCCCGGAAAAGGGAAATTTATCCGAGTCTATCCCTGGAACATGACCTTGCTGCGGAATACCCTCGTGATGCACGAAGGCAAACAGGCAGAAATAAAGAACGACACTCTCTACGTGGACGGAAAACCCACACAACACTGTTATTTCACCAAAGATTACTATTGGATGGGGTCTAACAATACCGTCAACTTCTCCGACTCACGGCTCTTCGGATTTGTCCCGCAAGACCATATCATCGGAAAAGCCTCCATCATTTGGTTCTCTAAAGAAAAAGAAACAGGTTTGTTTGACGGATATCGATGGAACCGTTTCTTCAGAACAGTGAAATAATCTTCCGGATCATCAAAGAAACAACCCCTTCATAATATCTCATAATATCCTTAATAACAGAGCCTCCTAAACGAATTAAAATGAAAGAAATGAACATCGCTTATTTTTCTTCAGCCTATCTCGCTCCCGTTGAATATTATACCAAACTACTGGCTTATGACAAGGTATTTGTAGAACAATACGACCACTATATAAAACAAACCTACCGCAACCGGTGCACCATTGCCGGCCCATCGGGTGAGTTAGCTCTTTCCATCCCAACCGTAAAACCCGATACATTGAAGTGCCCAATGAAGGATATCCGCATCTCCGACCACGGTAACTGGAGACATCTACATTGGAACGCCATCGAATCGGCCTACAACAATACTCCTTTCTTTGAGTACTACAAGGACGACTTCCGCCCTTTCTATGAAAAGAAATACGAGTTTTTAATCGATTTCAACGAAGAACTCTGCCGGATGGTCTGTGAACTGATTGATATTCACCCCACCATTGAGCGCACTTCCGAATATAAGATGGAGTTTGCTCCCGGAGAATCCGATTTTCGGGAAGTAATTCATCCGAAAAAGGATTTCAGGGAAGTGGATACAGAGTTTGTTCCGCAACCTTACTATCAGGTTTTCGAGTCCAAACTGGGTTTCCTGCCTAATTTGAGTATCATAGACCTGTTGTTCAATATGGGACCGGAAAGTCTGTTGGTACTGGGCAAGCGATAACCTCACATTGTTTGTGCCCAGTATGTTATCCTTCATTTTTGCTAAAGTGAAATAAAGATATGATAAATGATTTGAGAAACAAGAGAACTTTCTTATCTTTGTATTCGTTAGATACTTAATAATGAAAGGGAAATAGTTATGGATACAACTATGAATCAAGGTATTTTCTTGAGTATACCAAAGTCTGATATAAAATTCTTCAAAGAGCTTGCAAAGAAAATGGGTTGGGACATTGATATCAGAGAAGACTTTTTAAAAGACTATATAGCATCACGTCCAAAAAGAGTGAATCTTTCTGAAGAAGAGATTCTTGCAGAATTAAATGCTATAAGATACGAGAAATGAGAATAATTATTGATACAAATCTATGGATTTCATTCATGCTAGGACGCAAGATTGCGACTATGCGCACATTACTTACCCATCCCTCGTTAGAAATATATGTATGCCGTGAGCTGCTAGATGAATTCTATGATGTTTCTTCGCGGGAGAAAATACGAAAATATATTCGTCCGGAAGATCTAGACGATACACTTAAACTTATCCATTTATACGGAAAATATGTCGTCATCCAAACAAAAAGCAAATCAGAGATTAGAGACAAAAAAGATCTTTATTTACTCTCTCTAGCCGATACGATCAAAGCTAACTACATTGTTACTGGAGACAAAGATTTATTAGTCCTAGAAAAACATAACCGGACAAAAATTGTAACTATAACAGAGTTCATGAAGTTATTGTAGCCCTCCCATCTGGAGGAAAATGTTTACCGCTTCAAACTGTCATTATCTATAAATATTTCTATCATTGACAAAATGATTAGGGTTTAGCGATAGCGTCACATGTGATGTATCTCATATCATACTCTCAACTAAACCATAATCACTAAATGAGCTCTATAAAGCTGTTTATACCGCTACTTCTTCACGATTCTTCTCTTCATTAGATTCTGCCGCATCCAACCGATTCAATAAGTATCGTACATTCTGAAGATGTATATTGTTATTCCGATCCATTTTTTTAAATTGCCAACTGTTTTTAGTGGTATTCAGTATACAATTCATTAACGTTCCCACTGCATCAGCACTCTGGAAACGATTGGTATTGGAGATTTGCGTATTCATCATGTGCGCGCCGAATCCTCTAATCACCTCTTTCACACTTATCGACTTATAAGTACGGATGGCTTCAAAGGCCGCCACATTACTATAAAGCGTATTAGCTAAATCCTCCAGTCTCTTTCGATCTGTTCGTTCCACTAGATAGCTTTCAGGATTCATAAAACAATTGAGGGTCAGATAAAAAGACATCATTTCATCATCGGATGAAAAGATAGCGTGCATGAGTTGCGTCGTGTCCCCCGGACGGGCCTCCTGGTTACTTAAAACTTCTTCCATAAGAATTTTAATTAAATGGTGAATAAATTAAGTTTAATGGGGCGATACAGAAAGGTAGTTTTAAGGAATAAAAGAAGCGGTTCCGCCTGTCCCATTGCTCTTCACCATCCACAACAGGCAGTAGGTGCATTAACATCCTACATGGGGGTGCGAAACCGCCATATAGGAAAATGGGACAAGCATAAAAAAAGCTTGCCACATTAGATACAGCAGGCTTCCCTGCTGTGGATTTTGATAAAGAGCATTGCAAAGATAGAATATAAAATCAGAAAAGAGAAAAGAAAATCAGTATTAATTGAAGTTTACAGCAATAAGCTTAAGACAGAACCGTCTAAAGACTACTTGCAACTATAAGATTCATTTTGAAGGTTCACCGGTTTCACCTTTAGCTGAATGACTATAAATCAAAACTTTATGGTGAAAGAGGATGCAAAATACAGAAAGAGCCATCCTTCACCTCCTTCACAAAATAAAACAATACGACATCGCAGAGACGCTTACAAGATAAAAAACAGAAGGATAAATGACAAGATAGCACTATAGAGATGCTTACATCATATAGATTAATGGGTGTATACATCCAATTTGTTGGGTATATATATCCAATGTATTGGGCATATATATCCTGCACGTTGGATATATATATCCTGCATCTTGGGTATATATATCCAACAACTCAAGTATTAATAACCTAGATACAAAGTATTAATAGCCTATAACTCAAGTATTAACACTTAAAACAACACAATATACAAATGAGTGGAAGTCTTATCAAAAGAAGCCCTACAAGATTAAAACATAAAACTAAATCCTTTATTGTGAGAAGCTTTATATTTTTGAATTTCCAAAGACAGTGATTTTTTCAATTGCACCGCCATGAAATCCAAAAAAGGCTGGCTGGTTTCATCATCTTGTGCTTGTTGTAAAGAAAGGATATAATCTGCCCTATCCTCCTTAAAAATCTTAGCGGGAAAAAGATGATAGCAGAATTGAATATAGTTCATCAATAAACGAGCTGCTCTCCCGTTGCCATCCACCCAAGGATGAATAGTCACTAAATTGAGGTGAGCATTAAAACTTAGTTCGTATTGTTCACGAAATGTTTCCACACTCTTTTGCCGCTCCTGCAACAGGAAGCAAAGTTCCTCTACTTTAGCAGATACTTTTTGATAACCCATATAAGAACGCCCACCTACACCAGCCGTAACACCACACAAACGAAACTCTCCTCTGGAAGAATCAAAAGAGCCGCCTATTGTATTATGTATCCCCCCTGTTGTCCGCATCAAAGTAGCATTTAACTTCTGCAAGAAAGCAGGAGTTATAGCAGTATTACATTGCGCTTCCTCTTTGGCAAGCTCGTATGCTTTCTTCAGGTCCTCATTCATCAGATGATATACCAACGGCTTTCCTTTAGCTGTTACACCTTCATCAAAAAGAAGCTGTGCATCCATTTCGGTTAGTGTAGAACCTTCAATGGCTGTAGAATGGGTAATAAGAGAATAGAGGTAGTACTTCTCATAGTCTACCGATTGACTGATACCGAGTTGCTGAAACTCCATATACAGTTCCTCTATTTCCTGCCAAATACCCTTTTCCATCATAGGTTACCTTGATTGTTATTTTTCCCAAAATTACTTATGATACAACACTTTACCAAGCGAAACGACTATTTTCTTACTATTTTTTGCAAACACAGAGAAAATGTAGGTAATAAAAAAACGCTAAGTCGATTTGTTACAACCACTTAGCATTTTGCGAATACCCAAACTCGCCGCCATCTCCTTAAAAGAATCTCTAACCAAACATTAACCTATTTCAATTCAAACGGCACAGTACCTTTCACATCTCTGGATGAACTACCGATGATTGTCTCAAACTGGTACGAACATGAAGTAAACTTATATACTATACAGAACTAAAACAGCATAGCTTTGCGTCTATTCCACTTAGTAGAATTAAGTTGTACGACACCCGGGTCTCATACATACCAACACCCGGGTGTTGAACATGCTGACACCCGGGTGTCAGGTAGCACGAGACCCGGGTGTCAGACAAATCATTATTGCAGGATCTTATTTCCTGCCTTACTATTAGTAATAACTCCAATCACTGTTAGGCTGAAAAAATTTATTGCAAACAATAAAGATCGTGACGATGTGGTAGGCGATTTATGTAGTGATTTGATGAGAGATAAAAAATTCAAGAGTTTGCATACAGAGGATGAACAACAAGAGTTTATCATGATCGTTGGAAATATCCATGAACACATACAAGATGCTATCATACAATTATTTAAAGAATATTCTGGAGAAGAAGTAGTATTTGAGGAAGAGGAAGAAGAGGAGGAAGAATGGATATAATCGCTTCAAATCAGGTAAGCACCCGATACGGAACAAGCAAATCGTCCACAGTTTGTGGACAAATTCGATTTTATCCTTTTCTCATCGAACTTAAAGCTACTTTTTCCTATATGGGAAGATAATACAAATTAAGGGTGAATGGTAGTAAGTTCTATCCTGACTATAAACAAAGAAGGCGGCTCCTGTACCCGGAACCGCCTTCATCTCCTAAAAAAAGATCTCTAACCAAACATCTACCTATTTCAACTCAAATGGTACAATACCTTTAATATCTCTGGATGAACTACCGATGATCGCCTCAAACTTGCCCGGTTCGGCCACCCATTCGTGTTTGGCATCATCAAAGAAGCTCAATGCTTTCTTATCAATCGTCAGCGTTACCGCTTTCTCTTCTCCCGGAGCCAATTTCACTTTTTGGAAACCTTTCAACTCTTTTACCGGACGAGGGAGAGAGGATTTCTTATCACTGATATAAAGCTGAACAACCTCCTGACCTTCACGAGTGCCTGTATTCTTCACATTGACTGTGAAAGAAATGGCATCATCTGCAGTCATTGTTTTCTTGTCGGCCGAGGGTTTTCCATAGGCGAAAGTAGTGTAGCTCAATCCGTGTCCGAACGGGAACAGCGGTTTGATTTTCTCTTTATCCGCCCAGCGATAACCTACGAAAATATCTTCCCGATAGATTTCATTAATGGTGTCCCCTCTATGCTTAGACTGTGCCAGCTCTTCTTTATTACCCGGATATTCGCCCAGTTTATGAGCACCTACATCTTCCAGTTTTGCAGGGAAGGTGAAAGGAAGTTTTCCTGAAGGATTAGCGTCTCCCACCAATACGGAAGCAAGAGCTGTTCCGGCTTCCGACCCCAGGAACCAACCTTGAACAATAGCAGGCACTTCATTCACCCAAGGCATAGCCACTGCATTGCCGGAGATATTGACAACAATCAGGTTTTTATTCACCTTTGCCAGTTCGCTTATCACTCTATCCTGCGCGTATGGCAAACCCAAAGAGGTACGGTCCGAATCTTCACAGTCCTGATGATTGCTCTTGTTCAAGCCACCGAAGAAGATAACATAGTCAGCATCTTTAGCCACTTGCAAAGCCTCAGCGAGCAGTTCATCTTCCGAACGGTTGTCCTTCAAATCCTGACCGGTTTTCACACCGTTATACTCTCCTGTCGGATCGCCTACATACCCACGGGCATATACCACTTCCGCTTTTGAGCCCACACGGCTTTTCAGTCCATCCAACGGAGAAATCTCATATTTCACTTTCAAAGAAGAACTACCACCGCCCACAGTCATCATCTTTATCGCATTTTCACCGATCACTGCTATTTTCTTCGCTTTATTCAAATCGATAGGCAATACGTTACCGTTGTTCTGCAACAAGACAATTCCTTCTTCAGCTATCTCACGTCCGGCTTGTCCGTGTTCGGGAGAACCTAAAGAGCCGAACGGTTTGTGCGGATCCATTGAAGTACGGAATATCAGACGAAGGACATTGCTAACCTTTTCGTCTAGTTCCTTTGTTCCTACTTTACCCTCTTTTATCAGTTTCAGGTAAGGGAAAGCAAGGTAATAATTATCATACGCATTTCTCGTTCCGGCAGACAGTCCGTTCGTCCAGGAACCAAATTCCAAGTCCATACCATTGTGAATAGCCTGTTCGGTGTTGTGCACACCTCCCCAGTCAGACACTACAACGCCATCAAAACCCCATTCATCACGAAGAATATCTTTAAGCAGGCGCTTGTTATGGCAGGCGTGCTCTCCCTGATAGAGATTATAAGCCCCCATAATCGACCATGTGCCACCTTCCTGAACAGCCGCTTTAAAAGCAGGCAGGTATATTTCATAAAGAGCACGATCACTCAATTGCACATTGGTGGTATGACGGTTGAACTCCTGATTGTTCAATGCATAATGCTTCACACAGGCAGCTACCCCATTCTCTTGTACACCTTTAATGTAAGGAACCACCATAGTGGCGGACAGATACGGGTCTTCTCCCATATACTCGAAGTTACGTCCGTTCAAGGGAGTACGGTAGATATTCACACCGGGACCCAACAAGATGTCTTTCTTGCGATAACGCGCCTCTTCACCGATACTTTTCCCATAAAGATGCGACATTTCAGGGTTCCATGTAGCAGAAAGACACGTCAGTGCCGGATAGGCAATACAGGAGTCGTTTGTCCATCCTGCCTGATCCCATTCATCCCACAACACTTCCGGACGGATACCGTGAGGACCGTCGGTAGCCCATACTTCGGGGATTCCGAGGCGGGGAACGCCTGCCGAACTAAATTTAGACTGTGCATGAATCATCTTCACCTTTTCTTCAAGGGTCATCCGGTTCAATGCATCTTTCACTCGCTCTTCGATAGGCTTACCAGTATCCAGATACACGGGCTTCTGCGCAAAGGCAGACAACGCAGTCATCACAGACAAGCCAAGTAACATTGCTTTGAGTTTCATGTTTATTGATGATATAAGAAATGAATTAATACTTTATTTATATAGACTCCCAAACAGGGGATATTTCCTAGTTGCGGACGGGTTTATTAATGTTTTTTACATTATTCCGTCCAAAGATGAATCCTGAAAGGGTACAATTCATCATACCCTTTCAGGATAGGTTCAATAAAAATCCGGCATCAATCTTCAGGTCAATTTATTTTCTCAACCTTCAGATCAGCATTTGCATTGCCATTCGTTACATCAATGGTAAATCGATAGACAGCTCCTTCTTCAAATGCTTTATTATCCTGCATTTCCAAATTTCCGGAATCTGCAAGTTTAAGCTGTTCCACTAAAATAGAGCTTGCATAATTGCCGAATTCTCCTCCCCAATCATTTTGATGGAAGAACTTAAAACTAATCACTTCCGGGTCACCACTAGTCTTCAACGTTTCCCCGGCTTTCAAGGTTAGCTGATACTTTTTAGAAGCAACTTGCGCCAGACAGAGCGCTTTACCTGGCTCCCAACCAACTTCGGAAGACGTAACAGAAGGTTTACCGATTCCTTTTCCGATAGCCCAGATTGCACCCGTTCCGTCATCTTGCAATTTGGCCGGTTTACCATCTTTCAAAGCCATTACAGAAAAATACTTCAAAACAGCATTAGCTGTCACCCGATAATCTCCGTTAATCGGCAGGAACTTCAATGCACCATCACTTTGTTTCTCAAAGAAATCAGGATCGATCCACCATTCATTCAAATTATCAATGCCCGTGACAGTTATCATTTGTCCTTGTGTAAACGCCTGTTCCGACTTATATATATCAGTATCTGTCACCTCCATCTTATCATTACCAAAGAAAATATCCGGTGCAGGTAAATCTACCTTCCCTACTTTCTCCACTGTCAACACAGCCTTGGTATCGCCTTTCGTCACATCAACTGTAAACCTGTAAATACCTCCTCTTTCGAACTTCTGACCTTCTTCCAGTCCCAAGTTTCCGTCCGATGAGATTTTAACCAATTCACTCGTTGTAGAAATAGCATCACCCTTAAACTCGCCGTTGTCCCATTTATTGATATGGAAGAACTTAAAGTTAATATCATCCACTTTCATGGTAACGCCAGCTATAAATGTCAGTTGATACTTTTTCGCAGTAAGCTGTGGCATACACAGACCGTTTTCCGGAGTCCACCCTACTTCAGAAAGTGCCACCGACGGTTTACCGATTCCTGTTCCAATAGCCCAGATAGCACCTGTTCCATCATCCTGCAACTTGGCAGCCTCACCATTCTTCAAAGCAATGACAGAGAAATACTTCATTTTACCATTGGCTGTTATTTGGTAACTTCCGTCAATCGGCAGGAATTTCAATGTTCCATCTTCCTGCTTTTCAAAATAATCCTGGTCTATCCACCAATTATCATAATCAGGCACCCCTTCAAACGCTAGAATGTCATTTTTCTTCAAAGTCAACTTGATTGCATAGATATCATTCTCTACCAATTCCATATCTTCACCGTTCACCTTTAATTTGGCAAATGGTTCTGCCTCGTAAGTCAACGTATTAAACTTGATAGCATAATTTCCCGGTTCCGTATTAGAAAATGAGATAGCATTAGTAGAACCGGCTTCAATCGTTCCATTCTCCCAGCCGAAGGTCAATTCGTTCCCATTCTCTCCCACTTTCGGAGTCTTGATATACGCTTTCATCTTTTGCGAGAAGCCTCCTGTCACACTATACTTGTACATGGATTGACGTTCCATCCGGTACTCTTTTCCTTCCTCATCCACTAATGTCAGATAGGGGAAGTCCGGTCGTGCCAGAGCGAGTTCTTTCGTCATTTCTGTGGTAGTAAAATGAATGTTCTGAAGAATATATTTCAAAGTTGCCTTTCCATTAGGAATATTAGCATAATAAGGAACAAAGATTTTACCAGTATAGTCATTTCCGCTTGTCTTTGTACGGATGACCGTTTCAGACACTTGTTCTTCTCCATAAAAAAGCTGTGCTTTCAACGTAGAAAGAGGCACATCCACATCCGAGGCTTTAATCGTAAACGGAAGACTGTCACCAAAAAGAGCGTCTGCATTCTCTGCTTTGATTTCCATACTCGGATTACCGGGCAAGAATTCGTCATCATTACAGGAGTTCATGGATAACATTCCTGCCAAAGCCAATATAATATAACTGTTTTTTTTCATTGTCTTGATCGTTTTAAGGTTCTTATTCCGACTTTGCCCAACGATAGGAAGTCACAGATTTGCCCGGAACATCATAAGCAAAATGACGCTTACCATCACTTAAGGTTATCTTTTTAGTCTTTTCATTATTATTCATCAGTACAAAAGCGTATGTTCCATCCGGATTCTCGAAAGCAGAATACATGATATTGCTATCAGCATAGCCGGATGCACCGATACGTACCGCTCCCGGTTTCACCACACTTGAGAGATGGGCGATGATATAATAATGTGAGTTGCGGATAATTGTCTTATAGTCGCTATTACTGATATCCACCGCTCCGTAGCAAGTCTGGCAACCGCCTTCACGGTTAGGAGCACGGTCATTATCAAGCATCAGGTTCCACACTATAACTCCCCTACACCAGTTGTTGATCGTACCCAATGCTACTTCTTTCATATCTTCCAGCAATCGTTTCGACAAATCACGTCCGCTATTCCATGTTCCGATAGAAGTCTCCGTGAAAAGAAGTTCCTTTTCAGGATAAGCTTTATGTATATTTAAAAGCTCTTCGCGATTCCCGCCATAGTTGTGATAAGCAGCTCCGGCCAGGTATTGGGAAGCAGCTGCGTCTTCATACATCTTACCGGGGTAGTTCTTTTCCGTTGCAATATCACTATAATCATAGTTATGATCGTATGCATAAATTTTCGTAGCCAGTCCGGCTGTTTTGAATTTAGGTCCGAGTGCTGTTTTCACAAAGTCCCTCTGTTCTTCCCAACTCATATAAAGTGAAGCGGAATTACCACGGTTCAACGGTTCGTTCTGGGGAGTTACAGCATAAATATCAATGCCTTCGGCGTTGAAGGCTTGTACCCACTTCACAAAATAAGTGGCATAGTCCTGATAATAGGCTGGATTCAGCTGACCGTTTGTCCATGAATCCAGCGGAGTAAGATCTGTGAGACTCTTTACTTTCATCCATTTTGGACAAGTCCAAGGGGCGGCAATGACTTTAATAGAAGGATTGATGCTCAAAATCTCTTTCAGAATCGGAAGGATATAGTCTTTCTCTTCACTTTGCAAAGCAAAATGCTCAATACCTTTCGTATCACAGCAGGTATATTCGCTCAATGAAAAGTCCGAGCAGCCGATAGAGATACGGATATAGCTAAATCCGAAGCCTTTGTCGTCAGAGAATGTTTCCGTAAGGAAGGCGTGACGATCTTCCGGTTTCATTTGCAGAAGATTAAAACAAGTGGCGCCTGTGATAGCAGCTCCGAAGCCATCCATTGTCTGATATTGTTCAGTCGGATTCAATGTGATTGAAGTAGGTGCCAAATTATCTTTCGAGCTGAAATTAACGGCATCACGGGTCAAATCGCGAGTCAGGCTGCTAGTGGTCGCATAAATAGTCACATCTCCGGTCGGAACAGGTGTAACCGGTTTCTCCGCATCGTCACTGTTGCTGCATGCAGCTAATATGGTGAAGCATCCTAAAAAGGTCAATGCTATATTTCTCATGTCTATCATAATCTTAAGTTTTCTATGTTTTTAGTTGAATTAATAACCCGGATTCTGGTGAATCTTATCATTCGCGTCGATTACCGACTGCGGAATTGGCAAACGATAGGAATTCTTATCAAAAGTGTAAATCTGCGCTTTGCGACCTGAATCCTTAGCATACACTGCATTCATCACCTCTTCTACCTTGTCCAGACGGACCAGATCAAACCATCGTTGTCCCTCAAAAGCCAGTTCTAACCGACGTTCTTTAAGTAAGGCATTCAGCAGGACGTTTTTGTTTGAACGGACAGAGGTGGGAAGTGCTCCCAATTTGGCACGGTCGCGCACTTCATCTATTATATCGGCGGCTCCTTCCAAATCCGGCGTATCCTGCATAATCAGTGCTTCTGCTTTCAGCAACAGGACATCGGCATAACGGTACTTGATGATACTGCTGTTGGCAGAGCGGCATTTATACATGAACGGATAATTATCAGACGGATAATAGTTGCTCCAATTACAATCGTAATAGACTATTGATTCTTTGAAACGGACTTCATCCCCTTCCTGTTTGAAAGCACTAATCAGGTCACGTGACGGAGTCACCCATTTCGCCCACGTGAAATTGTTATTCCAATTCACGAGATCACGCCCGAACATCCATGTACACCAGTTACCTGCTCCGGATGTAAATTGTGCTTCAAGAATCGATTCTTTTGTATTACGCATCTTTGCATCTGTTCCCGCAGCATTCATTCCAAACAAATCACTGAAATCATCTACCAGATCAAAACCGTCCTCTTTTACTTCATCACAATATTGGATAACTTTCGTATAATCACGCAAAGGTTTCTCGGCATATATTTTAGCCAATAAGGTACGAGCTACAGATTTGGAAAACAACGTCTTATTCCCCGGCGTATTGTCCGGAGCATACAATACTGCATCCAACAAATCCTTTTCAATCTGCTGATAAGCTTCAAGTTCCGTATTTTGTTTAGGGAAATATTGTGGATATACCTCATCAATGTTTTCAGAAGTAATATCATCAGCCACCGTTGTAATCACAGGGAAATCACCCCACAGACGTACCATGTCAAACATTACCATGGCACGGAATATCTTCGCTTCTGCTTTGTATTGCGCCCGTTCGGCAGTAGTCAACGAATTATCTGTCACCAGGTCAATGTTACAAATGAGTTTATTAGCACGGGCCACATCCTCCAGATAACGGTTCCAGTCACGTTCCAACACAGAATTGGAACCTTCAATAGAGTTATTCTCAAACGGAACAACTTCCGCTCCGGTAGTACCGGCATAAGCATTATCCGAATGGGAATCTGAAATCAAAAGTAAATCCACATACCAATGTTCCTGACGGTCACGCATTTGATTATAAAGCGTTGTCAGATGACTTTCAACTGCAGCTTTATCCTTGAATACGATTTTTGTACCATCACTTGTCACTCCTTCCGTCACATCCGAATAGGTGTCTAATGGCTCATAATTCAGCGAGCAGGAAGAAAGTCCCAATAGCAAGCCGGAGGTTAATCCGTAAAATATAGTTCTTAGTTTCATAATCTTTCCTTTCATTAGAATTCAACATTAATACCAAACACGTATGATCTGCAATGCGGGTAAGTACCCCAATCGATACCTTGTACCGTACCGCTGTTACCCCATTGGTTTACTTCCGGGTCCATTCCCGAATAGCTGGTCCATGTCAGCAGGTTAGTAGCCGTGAAGTAAGGTTGCAAACGGGTAATTCCCCATTTCTTCAATAGTTTACCTTTAACGTTGTAGGACAAGGAAACATCCTTCAATCTTAGATAACTGCCATCTTCTACAAAATAGGTAGAATTGAGCAATTTGAAATTATATTCGAGCAATAATATTTGCATTTTCCCGCTGTGGACTCTATTGCTTTCGGATTCAGTACATATAGGAAGATGTTGTTTGAGGGTGCATACGTATATGCAATCCGGCGCAGGCAGGTGTCAGTATAAGGGCATGTGTCAGTAGCGCATAAGCCGAAGTTATGGGGAACTTTGGAATAATCGAAAGTTTCTTCTTTCATCATTTTTTTGTTTAAAGTTCCGCAAAGGTACAATTAGTTTGGAGATTGATGGGTGCTTCACCTGATATTTGTTTTATCCCGAAAATATTATGTATTTTACGTAACGTGAAATGCGTAACGTAAAACATGGAATCATTCCGCCTTCCGGTTTCCGCATTTCGTCTTCCCCATTCCGCACCCCGTCCGTAAATGCTTCCCGCTTACTTGCCGCAGGACTATATTTGCAGAAAACATTTGCATATTCCCATGAAGACAAACTCTGTGATTCTATTGGTGTTGTGGCTTGCGGCGTGGCCGTTCTGCTGCCGGGGGCAAGGCTATATCAGTTACGACTATCTGCCCGAAAGTTCGTTGAAGGATGACCTCGGCAACGAGTATGGTTCGGGCAGCCTGATGATGGTATCGGGAAGGTATAACCTGCCGCTTTCCGTCAGGCATGACGACAAGGGCAGGCTGGTGGCGTGGTCGGCAACCGTCAATGCTGCCTATGGCGTATTCCATAATAAGGGGCAGGCGCGGGAGTTGAATCCGGACAATCTGCTGAATGCCAGTCTGAATATCTCCCACATCCGTCCCCTGTCCGACAAGTGGAGTATCATAGCCTCTGTGGGCGGCGGTGTCTATGCCCCGTTGGACGGGGTTTCCATGAAGACCCTACTGGCTAATGGAGCAATCATCTTTGTCTATAAACTGCGGAAGAACCTCGACTTGGGCATCGGTGCGGGGTTGACGAACTCTTACGGTATCCCGATGATACTGCCCATGATGTACTTCAGTTGGAGGAATGCCGGCAGGTATGAGCTGAAAGTGGATATGTCCAGCGGCATGAAAGTGTCCGTCGCCACCTGGCTGAACAAGAAGCTGAAGCTGGAACTGACCGCCCTCGATATGGACGGCATGTCTGCCGTGATGGAAGTCGACGGGAAATCGAAAATCTATTCTACCGTCATGCTGAGGTCATACATCAGTCCTTCGTGCCAGTTGAGTAGGAAGACGGCTGTTTATCTGGGAGTGGGCGGTAACTGGATACGCGGGATAAGTATGTCGGACCGTAGTTTGAAAGGTTTTCTCAATAACTTCAAGAACGATGAGGACGAGCCTTGCTTTAGACCGACTCTGCGCCTGACGGTGGGATTCAGGTATACGCTGAAATGACAAATGCCATTTTAGTAAAGACAAGAGGTAAAATAGTATCTTTGTCGCAATAACAGACACGTTTTATGGTAAAGTATTTATTAGTAGAAGATGAGCGCTTCGCCTACGAAGAGCTGAAGCGTATGATGCAACGGCTGCGCCCTTCCTGGCAGTTGGCGGGCTGGGCAGAGAGCGTGGAGCAGGCTGTACTGCTCTTGCGTCAGGGTAGCCTGGACTTGATGATTGTAGATATCCGCTTGTCCGACGGGTTGAGCTTTGAGATATTCGAGCAGTGTCCCGTCGATTTGCCCGTTATCTTCACCACCGCCTACGACGAATATGCCATCAAGGCTTTCAAGGTAAACAGCATCGACTATCTGCTGAAACCCATTGAAGAAAGCGACCTAGAAGCAGCCTTGTGCAAGTTCGAGCGCAACAGTGCCCTCCGTTCTGCGGCTCCCGAATATCGGCAACTGGAACTCGGCTACTTGGCAGCCAACAAGAAGAACCGTTTTCTGGTGCAGGTGGGCGATACCTTCCGCTACGTAGAAACTCCGGATGTCGCTTTCTTTTATAGTGAGGACAAGCTGACTTATCTGCACCTCTTCTCTGGGAAACGGTATATCATCAGCTACTCGCTGGACCAGTTGGAGGGAATGCTGGATAGGGATGTTTTCTTTAGGGTTTCAAGGAGCTGCATATCCAACATTAGGTCCATCCGGAAGAGTTCCAGGTACTTCGGCAGTCGCTTGAAGCTTTACTTCGAGCCAGAGTGCCCGCACGAGGTATTGGTGAGCCGCAGTCGCGTGGCCGATTTCTTGAAATGGGTGGACGGAGTGGTATGAGTTATAAGTTATGAGGCATAAGAGATACATATTCCTTTTTATACTGACGGTTTCCGTCTCGTTGCTTGTCATAGGGTGCGTTTATAACGTCATCAGCGGTAAGCCGTGGTATGCGAATATCATGGTGCAGTTCTTTCTGAATCTTCCTTTGTGCATAGGGCTGGGGTTCATCGACTTTGGGGTTATCAACTTGATATATAAAAGACTGAAACAGCGCAACAATGCGGTGAGGATTCTGGTGGATATCGTGTTGACCACTGCACTGGCTGTTCTGTTGACGTACATCTTGAACTTCCTGCTGATGGGCGGGCATGGAAATTTCTGGCATATCCTGAGAAGCTCCCTGCCGGTAGTGCCGTGGAACTGGATTATCGTTCTGCAGATAGAGATATTCTTCTATAGCCTGCAACGTTCGGAGATGGAGAAGCAGATGGCTGTCATCGAGAAGGAGAAGGCGCTGTATCAGTTCGAGGTGCTGAAAAACCAGATTAATCCCCATTTCTTATTCAATAGTCTGAATGTCCTTGCCTCCCTTGCTTATCAGGATACCGAAAAGACGAACCGGTTTGCCAAGAAGCTGTCTACGGTGTACCGTTATCTGCTCACTACGCATGGCAGAGCTACGGTGACCGTGCAGGAAGAACTGTCGTTCGTAGAGTCGTATTTATACCTGGAGCATATCCGCTTTGGCGATGCGCTGCATGTGGAGATAGAAGATGATTTGCGGAATCATCATTGTCTCGTCATTCCTGCCAGCATACAGATGCTTGTGGAGAATGCCTTGAAGCATAATATCAGTACAAAGAAGTCGCCGCTGATAGTCCATATATCCATAGGAAACGAAGGGATTACGGTACGCAACAATCTTCAGTTGCGCAACTATGTGGCCAGTAATGGAGCGGGATTGAAGAACCTGCAACGGCAGTATGCCCTATACGGCACGCTGGTGGAGATTCTTAAGGACGAAAAGGAGTTTGTGGTGAAACTTCCCTTTGTGGGCGGAGACGTGAACCGTCTCAACACAATATAGTCCTCTTCCCGAAGAAGAATCTGGAAACGTGCATCTTGTCCATAGCCCACGCCATACCCATGCAGCCGCTAAGAGTGAAGGCGGTGGCAGTGACAAGGAACAGCATCCCCGTAGGGTCGAAGGCGAACACGGGCAGAAACGCCTTGGACAGAATGGTGAAAATGGGTGAGAAAAGGAGTATGACCAGCGTATTGCGCCCTATAAAGAAGGAAAGCCGTTTGGCTTGTACCGGCAGATAGCCGTAGGCTGCCAACAGCAGGCTGATGGAAAGCCAGGTGATGGCGACTCCTGCCAGAGTACCCCTATCCAGATTGGCGGGAAAGCAGCATAGTATTACGAATGGAACAATGGCGAAGGTTGTGGCGCGAAAGACTTGTGTAAAACGAAGCCCGCTTTGGCTCACTGTCATGCCGATAAGGAAATAGAGGGCATTGGAGAAGTTCATCAATCCTCCCCAATGGGAAAGGGCAAACAGGCAGACACCGGCCACAACCAGCCGGGAGACAACCGACAGCCGTACATAGCGGAATGTGATATAATAGATGAGGCTGCACAGAATCAGTGTATGCAGATACCAGTAAGGCCCCATCGGATGGAGGAATATCTTGTCGAGTAATATAGCAGGAGTAATGGCATCTACACTTTCGCGTACGGGCAGGAAATGCGACATCACCGTATAGGCCGCCTCCATGCAGGCATACGGAATGAAAATCCATAGAAACTTGCGGAGAAAGCTTCGGGCATCCTTCCGGTTATTGGCCAGATAGCCCGAAATAATCAGGAAAGCGGACATGTGGAACGTATAGACGATTTGTTTCGCATACGGATACTTGTCACCTATATATACAAGGTGGAAGATAATCATCAGGGTGATGAAGATGCATTTCAGATAATCTATCTCTTTGACACGGCTTTCCATATGGGGTAGTTTTCTGCGTATTGTTATTGATGGCACAAATATATATACTTCCGTAAACTTATTTATATTTTGCAAAGGGATTAAGCTTATTTTCTCTTTTACCGATTGCTTTTATGTATGGAAAATGTATATTTGTGCATGAATCACTAACTTAATGTAAAAACAACTATGATAACAAGCCAATTGCTTCACCCGGCCAGTATTGTGGTAGTGGGAGCATCTAACAATGTACACAAACCCGGAGGAGCTATCCTGAAAAATCTGCTTAGCGGCGGATATACCGGTGAGCTTCGTGCCGTGAATCCGAAAGAGACTGAAGTGCAGGGTGTTGCTGCCTTTGCGGATGTGAAGGACATTCCCGATACGGACCTTGCCATCCTTGCCATACCTGCCGCGCTTTGTCCCGATGCGGTGGAGGTGCTTGCCGCGGAGAAGCAGGTGAAGGCGTTCATTATCCTTTCTGCCGGTTTTGGTGAGGAGACCCATGAGGGTGCTGTGCTGGAAGATCGCATACTGGAAACGGTGAACCGGTATGGAGCCTCTCTGATAGGCCCCAACTGTATCGGTTTTATGAACTCGTGGCATCACAGTGTATTCAGCCAGCCCATCCCGCAACTGCATCCGCAAGGGGTAGACTTGA
>OHAP01001080.1_pt1 | contig 18132 bp, 17 predicted proteins | sample 1577171 | NCBI WGS metagenome assembly OHAP01 (sample SAMEA3541489, study PRJEB24748) | human gut metagenome | biome: human gut; feature: human-associated habitat; material: faeces | place: China | collected 2012 | reverse complement strand
AGACATCGCCCTGTTTGAACTGCCTGGCCATGAAGTCAGCCGTCATCTTTTTTTCTTTGTATATGCGCTGCCATTGATTCATCATGTCCGCCTCCTCTTCTCCCCATTCAGCATGACCCGGGACAGGATACCCTTTCCTCTCCCTCTGTAAATATATATGAAATAATCGTACCAGTTATGAATAAACGAAAGACCGGCATGGAATGCCACCATTCCGGCATAGGCAAAAAAGAAGCGTTTCCCGATGATGTCATTCTGCATCATCAGGAAACGCTTTTTCAGAAATAGTACCCGGACTGTGACAAAATGCCCTGTACAAAACAGGCTTTCTGATGCAGCATTGCATCAGAAACTATGCAATGCTGCATCAATACCCTGACGTCAGCCAGAACAGCTCACTTTTTTCTTCCCAGAGACAGCCCGTATTTCTGCATTTTCCGGGATATAGTAGACTGATCAATATGCAGAATATCTGCCATAGCCCGTGTCGAATGACACTGGTCCGCTGTCATCTGCAATATTTTCCGTTCCACTTCGGCCATGGTCTGATTCCATGGAGCCAGGCGGCGGATAGTGACAATAGCTTCACTCTCTTCCATCTGGATCTGACTGATGAAATCTTCTGGTTGCAGGTCATCCCCTTCGGTCAGTATGACCAGTGTTTCAATGGCATTTTCCAGTTCCCTGATATTGCCGGGCCAGTCCTGTACCATTAGGAGACGGCAGAGTGCCGGCGTCAGTACTTTATGCTTTTCATATTTCGCATTGAACGTATGGAGAAACTGCGTGGCCAGCGGTATGATGTCCTCCCGACGTTCCCGCAGCGGCGGAATGTGGATATGGATGACGTGAAGCCGGTAATACAAGTCGCTCCGGAACGTCCCCTGCTGTACCATGTCCCACAAATTCCGGTTCGTCGCAGCAATAAGACGGACTGGGTGGGCCGTCAGACCCTCTATCAGCAGGTGGAGAGCGCCCTGAAGGGCGGCGTGACCTGCGTTCAGCTGCGGGAAAAGGAGCTGGACGAGGAAGCCTTCCTGAAGGAGGCGTTTGAGCTCCACGACCTGTGCAAAAAATACAACGTGCCCTTTTTCATCAACGATAACGTGGACATTGCCATCCGCTGCCACGCCGAGGGTATCCATGTGGGGCAGGAGGATATGGCCGCTGCTCAGGTGCGCCAGCGCGTGGGCGATGAGATGATGATCGGCGTATCCGTCCACAGCGTGGAGGAGGCCCTGGAGGCCGTCCGGCACGGTGCCGACTGTCTGGGCGTGGGTGCAGCCTTTTCTACCCACACCAAGGCAGACGTGGACGTTCTGCCCGAGGGCATGATGAAAGCCATCTGCGATGCCGTGGACATCCCCGTTGTGGCCATCGGCGGCATCCACAAGGAGAACCTGCTCCGGCTCAAGGGCACCGGCGTGAACGGTGTGGCCCTTGTCAGCGCGATCTTCGGCGCGGAGGACATCGAGGCCGAGTGCAGGGAGCTGAAGGCACTGGCGGAGCAGATCGTAAAATAATCTGTCATCCCGCGGCAAACCGGGGGCACCACCTTGGGCCGCGTTACAAAATTCATGGAGAAAACCAACATGAAAAGCGTATTTTGCGCAGGTGCCGGCATCCAGAGCGTACTGTTTTTTCTGAATGACGGCTGCCTGCCCCTACCCCTGTATGACCAGCACCCTGCTGTTCAGAGATAAACTGTCATTTGGAGGAAAGTACCATGCAGAACTATACCACACAGATGGACGCTGCCCGCAAGGGCATCGTCACGCCGGAAATGGAGATCGTGGCCAAAAAGGAATACCGCACCACGGAGGAGATCCGTCAGCTGGTGGCTGAGGGCAAGGTGGCCATTCCCGCCAACAAGCACCACACCTGCCTGAACCCCGAGGGCATCGGTTCCATGCTGCGCACCAAGATCAACGTGAATCTGGGCGTTTCCCGCGACTGCAAGGATTACAACGTGGAGATGGAAAAGGTGATGAGCGCCGTCAACATGGGCGCGGAAGCCATCATGGATCTGTCCAGCCACGGCAACACCCAGCCCTTCCGCCAGAAGCTGACCCACGAGTGCCCCGTGATGATCGGCACTGTGCCCGTGTACGATTCCGTCATCCACTATCAGCGCGACCTTGCCACCCTGACCGCGCAGGATTTCATCGACGTGGTGCGCCTGCACGCTGAGGACGGCGTGGACTTTGTCACCCTGCACTGCGGCATCACCCGCAAGACCATCGACCAGATCCGCACCCACAAGCGGAAGATGAACATCGTCAGCCGCGGCGGCTCTCTGGTGTTCGCCTGGATGAGCATGACCGGCAACGAAAACCCCTTCTACGAGCACTTTGACGAGATCTGCGAGATCTGCGCCGAGCACGACGTGACCATCTCGCTGGGCGATGCCTGCCGCCCCGGCTGCCTGGCCGATGCCACCGATGTCTGCCAGATCGAAGAGCTGGTGCGTCTGGGCGAGCTGACCAAGCGCGCCTGGGCACACAACGTGCAGGTCATGGTGGAGGGCCCGGGCCATGTGCCTCTGAATCAGGTGGCCGCCAACATGGAGGTGCAGAAGAGCATCTGCATGGGCGCTCCCTTCTATGTGCTGGGACCCCTCGTCACCGACATTGCCCCGGGCTATGACCACATCACGGCTGCCATCGGCGGTGCCGTTGCCGCCATGAGCGGTGCGGCCTTCCTGTGCTATGTCACCCCCGCCGAGCATCTGGCTCTGCCCAACGTGGACGATGTGAAGCAGGGCATCGTGGCCTCCAAGATCGCCGCCCACGCAGCCGATATCGCCAAGGGCATCCCCCATGCCCGGGATATCGACGATAAGATGGGCGATGCCCGCCGCGTGCTGGACTGGGATGCCCAGTTCGCCTGCGCCCTGGACCCCGAGACCGCCAAGGCCATCCGGGATGCCCGCCTGCCCGAGGATGACCACAGCGACACCTGCTCCATGTGCGGCAAGTTCTGCGCCGTCCGCAGCATGAACAAGGCGCTGGCCGGGGAATACATCGACATCCTGTAACACAGCGTTTTCTTCCTTCTCAGCCGTCCGGTTTTGCTCGCCGGGCGGCTTTTTTGCTTGTCTCTGGGCGGGGAACAGGTTTCCTGCTTTACAGAAAAGGGAAAGCATTGTAAAATAGATGGGTAAGTAATAAAATATCCGGCGGGAAGCCCCTGCCTGAGAACGAGGAATAAAAATCATGGCAAGATCGAATATCCGGGTGTTGGCTCTGGACTTGGACGGCACCCTGACCAATGACGAAAAGATCGTTACCCCCCGCACCCGCGCGGCGCTGGATGCTGCCGCCGCACAGGGCGTGACCATCGTGCTGGCCTCCGGCCGCCCCACAGCGGGCATTCTGCCGCTGGCAAAGGAGCTGGGGCTGGACAAAAAGGGCGGCTGTGTGCTGGCCTACAACGGCGGCAAGATCGTGGACTGCGTGACCGGCGAGGCCCTGTATCAGGTGCAGCTGGGAGCGGAGTTCGTTCCGGAGCTCTGCGAATTTGCAGCCCGGCAGGATGTGGCCATCCTGACCTATAACAGCGAGGGCATCGTGTGTGAGCGGGATCAGGACGTGTGGGCAAACAAGGAGTGCTTTACCACAAAGCTGCCGATGCTCCATGTGGATGATCTGGCCTCCTATGTGGACTATCCGATCTGCAAAATGCTCATCACCCTTGACCCTGCCCGGCGGGATGCTGTCTGTGCCGCCGGAAAGGAGCAGTTTGCGGGCCGTATCGACCTGTACCCCTCCAGCCCCTTCTTCATCGAGGCCGTGCCGCTGGGCGTGGCAAAGGACAGGAGCCTTGCCGCCCTGCTGGAGCGGATGGGTCTGACCCGGGAGAATCTGATGGCCTGCGGCGATGGCCTGAACGACCGCTCCATGATCTCCTATGCCGGGGTGGGCGTTGCCATGCAGAATGCCGAGGATGCCGTCAAGGCTGTGGCCGATTACGTCACCGCCGCCGACAACAACCACGACGGCGTGGCCGAGGCCATCGAAAAATTTATCCTGAACTGAGAGGAACACAAACAACAATGCCACGCAATCTGGTTTTATTTGATCTGGAATGGAACATCGGCTATAAGCCGTATCTCTTTAATTATCATGGTGTGCAGCAGACCTTCCGGGGCGAGATCATCGAGATCGGCGCAGTGAAGATCGACGAGGATGCCAACGTGCTGGATACCTTCTCCATCCACCTGCGGCCCCGCATTTTCCGCACCCTGCAGCACCACATCGCCAAGGTGACGGGCCTGACCCAGGCCGACCTGGACCGGGGCGAGCCCATCGTGCAGGGGCTGCGCCGCTTTATGCAGTGGTGCGGCCCGGATGCCGAGTTTGCCGAGTGGGGCATGGATGACGTGCCGGTGCTCAAGCAGAACCTTTTCCTCTGCAATCTGGACGAGAGCCGCCCCACCCAGTGGTATGATCTGCAGCAGATCTTCCTGCGGGAGCACCCCCGCAGGGAGGGCGAGGGCATGACGCTGGAAAGCGTTGTGACCCGGATGGGCATCCCGATGGAGCGCCCGTTCCACGATGCCCTGTCCGATACCCTTTACACCGCCGATGTCTGCCGCAAGCTCGACCTGCGGGCGGGTCTGGCGGCCTACCCCACCGAGGAGGAATCCCTGCGGGCGAGCCTCTGCCCCGCCCCCGGCGATTACCGGGACTTCCGGGTGTTCCGCGGCTATGTGGAGCAGTCCACCTGGCGCAGCGACCCAAAGATCATCACTGCCAGCTGCCCGGTGTGCGGCGGGGATCTGCAGCCGGACGATATCTGGCTGAAAAAGGGCAACAGCGGCTGGTATACCTTGTCGGTCTGCCCTGCCTGCGCCGGTACCGGCAATGAGGCCGGAAAGGGCGTATTCCAGCGCTATAAGCTGGCCCGGCGGGACGGCCTGCACTGGAGCTTTGCCCGCTGCGTCCAGATTCCGGACGAAGCCGGGCTTGCCCGCTGGGAGCGGATGCGCGCCCAGCAGATCGAGCGGATGCAGGCCCGGGCCGAAAAGGCCGCCGCTGAAGCCGACGGAAAAGCATAAAGATCCCCGCCCTGTGCAGGAAACGCCCCCGCAGTCTCGTAGTATAGGTGATAGGACAAAAAAAGCTCGTATTTTGTTCACGGGCGTGTCATAGAAACCGGATATACTAAAGAAAAATGAGAGGGAAGGAACACGCGGGATGGAAATGACGATGATAGGCTGGCTCCACCAGCTGGGAACGCTGGAATTCTGGAAGGCCCTGCTGGAAGGCTTTGGCGGCCTTGGCCCCATTGCGCCCGTGATCCTTGCGATGGTGGAATCCTTTTTTCCGCCGCTGCCGCTCATTGCCATTGTGGCGCTGAATGTTGCGGCCCACGGGGGCCTTCTGGGCTTTGTGTACAGCTGGGCCGGGGTGATGCTGGGCGGCACTGTGATGTTCCTGCTCTGGCGGCGTGTCGTCAAGCGTTTTTTCTGGAAATTTGCCCGCCGCTCGGCAAAGCTGCAAAAGGCGGAGCAATGGGTCAGCCGGTTCGACACCGCGTCCCTGTTCATGCTGTCGCTCCTGCCCTTTACGCCCTCGTCCTTTATGCACTTTGCCTTTGGCATCTCTGATTTTGACGAGAAGCGCTACCTTGTCACCATGCTGCTGGGCAAGGGCGTGATGGTGGCCATGATGGCTCTTTTCGGGCAGTCGCTGGTGTCTGCCATGAAGAACCCGTTCTACCTCGTGCTTGCCATCGCCATCTGGGCGGGAATGTACTTTGCCAGCAAGCACTTCTGTAAAAAGCACGAGATCGATTGAATCGGCGCAGAGCTGCCGCTGAAATGCCGGCGCCTGCGTTCTGCTTGACTTCTCCCCCCGGCCCGGCTATAATACAGATGTATCAGGAAAAATGCGTTTATCCGGGCAGAGTAGCGCAAAGGTGAGCTGGACAGAGAGAACGGGCCGTTGGCTGGGAGCCTGTTTGCAGCAGCGTGTGTGAAGTGCGCCCGGGCAGCACGCCGCGGGAAACCTGCTGGGGAGTATCGCGGCGCGGCAGCCGCCGTTATCGGCTTTGAGCGACAAACAGAAGTGGAACCGCGATTTTGAAAACCGCCTTCGAAGTGATATGCGATATCATATTGCTTTGAGGGTTTTTGTTTTTTCAGGCAGATTCGCAGGAGCTGCCCTCTTTGCCAAGGGCTCCCCCATTAGGGGAGCTGGCGAGTGAAGCGAGACTGAGAGGTTCTGCTGCGGCTTTTGTTTGCCCTACAAGAAGGAGAGTTCTTATGCAGATTTTCAACACCCTGACCCGCCAGAAGGAAGAGCTTGTGCCGCAGGTGCCCGGCGAATACCGCATCTATGTCTGCGGCCCCACCGTTTACAACTATATCCACATCGGCAACGCCCGCCCGCTGATCGTGTTCGATACCCTGCGCCGCTATCTGGAATACCGCGGCAACAAGGTCATCTATGTCTCCAACATCACCGATATTGATGATAAGCTCATCAAGAAAGGCCAGGAGGAGGGCACCTCCATGAAGGAAGTGGCCCAGCGCTTTGAGGCCGAGTACCTCAAGGATGCCGCCGGTCTGAACTGCAAAAAGCCCACCGTCCAGCCCCGTGCAACGGAGCACATCCAGCAGATCCTGGACATCGTCAAGGACCTGATCGATTCCGGCCACGCCTACGTTGCCAAGAACGGGGATGTCTACTTCCGCGTCAAGAGCGACCCGGAGTACGGCAAGCTGAGCCACCTCAAGCTGGACGATCTGGAGAGCGGCAACCGCGAGCTGCGCAGCCAGATGGAGGATGACCTGAAGGAAGACCCCGCCGACTTTGCCGTCTGGAAGGCTGCCAAGCCCGGCGAGCCTGCCTGGGAAAGCCCCTATGGCATGGGTCGCCCCGGCTGGCATATCGAGTGCAGTGCCATGAGCCGCACCCATCTGGGCAAGACCATCGACCTGCACTGCGGCGGTCAGGATCTGATCTTCCCCCACCACGAGAACGAGATCGCCCAGAGCGAGTGCGCCAACGGCTGCGAGTTTGCCCACTACTGGATGCACAACGGCTTTATCAACGTGGATAACCAGAAGATGTCCAAGAGCCTGCACAACTTCTTCACCGTCCGCGATGTGGCAGACCTCTACGGCTACGAGCCCATCCGCTATTTCATGCTGACCGCAGGCTACCGGATGCCCCTGAACTACACCGTGGACCTCATCGAGAGCTGCAAGAACAGCCTGGAGCGCCTTTACACCTGCCGTGAGAACCTTGATTTTGCCCTGAGCAAGACCGCGTTCGGCACCGATGAGACCCTGACTGCCAAGGCAGACGAGGCCCGCGCCAAGTTCTGCAAGGCCATGGACGATGACCTGAACACCCCCGATGCGCTGGCTGCCGTGTTCGATCTGGTCAAGGAGATCAACACCCTGTCCGCTGCCTCCTCCAAGGCTGCGCTGGAGGCTGCCGCCAAGGCGTTCGATGAGATCACCGGCGTGCTGGGCCTGATGTACAACCGCAAGAAGGACGAGGTGCCCGCCGAGGTGACGGAGCTGGTGGAAAAGCGTGCCGCCGCCAAGAAGGCCAAGGACTGGGCCGCTGCGGATGCCATCCGTGCGCAGCTCACCGAGATGGGCTGGGCTGTCAAAGATACCGCCCAGGGCCCGCAGCTGAGCAAAATTTAACTTGAATCCCGTTATTGACCTGTACGGTACAATGCGGTAAAATGAGGGTGCGGGAACACTGTGCTGTGTGTTCCACGCACCCTTATTTTTGCATGATACAAGAACCTATATAAAAGGAGGTCTTTGGCTGATGAAAACCAAACGGCTGATCTCATTGCTGCTGGCGGCAGTGTTCGCCCTGAGTGCGGCGGCCACGCCGGCGCTGGCGGCTTCGGCGGGCGGCGCACTGCCTGACCTGACCACCGCAGGCGTGGATGAGTCCAACAGCGTTGTCTCGATCCGCCTGACCGCAGACGGGGATCTGACCTATGGTTCCCCCTTTACCCTGAGCGTCCAGACCACCCCGGCAGATACCCAGTATATCGGCGTGGTGATGGGCACCAGCGGCGAAGCGCAGGGCTATGTGACCCTGATCCTTTCGGGCAAGATCCGCACCCTGCTCAAGATGATCCCCCTGCCGAAAAAGATGTCGGCGAACCCTGAGCAGGAAGAAGAGTTCAACATCTACGCCTACATCAAGCAGCTGATCGACGGCAACGACGTGAGCGTGCTGCTGCGGGTGGCTGATGAAGTGGTCTCTGTGATGGATGTCCTGAAATTCTACATCCCCACGCTGAAGGATGTCTCCACCGGCATGAAGCTGTCGCTGGAGCTCATCCGCAAATATCTGCCCGAGGGCGTGTTCAGCCGCATTTATCTGGACGAGCAGCCTACGGAAGCCGGCAGCTATGTGGGCGGCGCTGTGGCGCTGGAATCCGGTGATGTGAACACCGCCGGTATGGCCTTCTTCCGCATCAAGCCCAAGAGTGCGGGGGTGCGTGTCTATTGGGCACAGGAGCTCCCCGCCAGCATGACTGCGGCGGAAGCCCAGAACTACAACGTCACCGCAGTGGTCGAAAGCGACGGTCAGGTGGTCGAGGGCGGCAAGGTGACCTACACCTATAAAAAGAAGAGCGGTCTCTTCGATTTCCTGGGTACGACCCAGAGTGGGTTCCCCACCGAGCCCGGTGAGTATGTCCAGACGGCCAAAGCCGCCGGAAACTACTCCAGCAGCGAGATCAGCCGAACGATCGTGATCCAATAACTGAATCAGCAAAAAACCTCCCTGCCACGCCGGCAGGGAGGTTTTTGTTTGTTCTTACATCCTTATTGGCGCTTACATCCGGAACCGCCAGCCCCAGCCGCCGCCACAGCAGCAGTTGCACAGCAGGTTGAGCAGGATCATGCTCCAGCACCAGCGCATCAGGCCGCCGGGCTGGGCGTAGGTGGTCTGGGTGCGGTAGGTGCGGCCCGGGTCCTGCAGATTGCGCAGGTTCATCTGGTACTCGGTGTTGCCAGGCTCCATCTGGGCGGCGCGGCGGGCATCCTGCAGGGCATCGATGCTGTTGCCCAGACCCTGATTGGCCAGTGAGGAGAGATAGTACCACCGGGCGGTGCGCACGGTGATGCCGTCCAGCACGCGGCGGGCCTCGGGGTAGCGCTGGTTGATGATAAAGTTGCGTGCGGCCTGCATCTCAGGCGTGTCCGCACCGTTGTAGCCGGGGCCGCGCTGCTGCTGATAATTGCCGCCAAAGCCGAATCCGAACCCGAAGGGGTCATAACCGAAGCCAAAGTCTCCGAAATCCCCGTTGGAGTAACCGTTCTGCTGGTACCCCTGCTGATAGCCGCCGTAGGAGGGGCCGCTCTGCTGGCCGTAGGCACCGCCGTAGCCGCCGCCGTAGCCGCCGCCCATCTGGGGGCCGGTCTCGCCCTTGGTGATGGCATCGTATGCCGCCTGCACCTCCTTGAAGTGCTCTTCGGCGGTGGGGTCGTTGGGGTTCAGGTCAGGGTGCCAGCGCTTGCACTTGGCACGGTAAGCCTTTTTGATCTCGTCTTCACTGGCACCGCGCTGGATGCCCAGAACCTCATAGGGGTCTCTCATCGGTCTACTTCCTCACGTCTCTATTACCATCTGTGCGGCCACTGTGCCGCACAAGCAATCTTTAGTGTACAGGACTGGAACGGAAAAATCAAGGAAAACCGCCGGGATCAGGCGGTTTTGTCCTTCTTTTTTGCATTTTTGCAGTGATATTTGAGCCACACGCCCGAATACAGGATGTTGCGCAGAAGGTCAACGTCCTCCACACAGGGCAGGCACTCAAAGCTGCGGGCGCAGTTGGCCAGCAGCAGCTCAAAGATCTCCCGCATCTCTTCCTCGTACCCGGGTTCTCTGCTCAGGGTGCGCAGGGGATTGTATGCGCCCTTGCGCTCATCCCGGGCCAGGTCGTCGTAGGCATCCAGCAGGTAGATATACTTGCCCAGGTTGAAGCCGATGCTGCGCAGTTCCGGGGACCAGTGGTCCTGCCTGTAATCGAACAGCTCGGCCATCAGCTCCCCAAAGCAGCCGGAAACGGCATCCAGATCCTCGCTGCCCTCGGCCTCGTACCGGGCCAGCCGATCCAGACAGGTGCGGATGGCGCTGCACTGGCGGGGCCAGCGGGCGGCGGCCTGCTGCGTGGGGGCAGCAAGCATCTTTTCAAAGCCCAGGCCCAGCAGGCTGTGGTCATCGTTCCACTTGTCCTGCGCGTTGTAGTAGTGCAGGGCCACGCTCAGGTCTGCGCAGTAATCGGTGGGGCCGCTGGAACGCCACTCCACCTTCCGGATGGGGTGGATGGGGCAGTGGTCACAGCCTGTCACACAGGCGCTTTCGCCCTCGTACAGGCTGCACAGCAGCAGATCCAGAAAGGTCAGGTCATAGCTCAGGGTCAGCCGCCCCCGGGTGCCGTGCAGCACGCCGATACGGCGGCAGAGCCCGCAGTAGGCCGAGCGGTACCGCGCCTGTGCCTCCGGGCTGAGCGCGGCCTGATTCGGGATAACATATCCGAACATGGCTCAGCTCTTCTTGATGAACTGGGTGCCGCAGCGGGGGCAGGAGATCTGGATGCGGCCGCGGCCGCGGGGCACGCGCAGCTTCTGGCGGCACTGGGGGCAGCGGTAGTAGTGATAGACCTTGCGGTTGGCCCACTGCTCTTTCCAGCCCTTGAACTTGTTGTCCACCCGGTCCTTCAGGGTGTAGAACTTGTAGTTCTCCTCAGTGCGTTTGGAGATGTTCCGGCTGAAGGTGCGGTAGTAGCAGAAGATCAGCAGGGCCGCGCCCAGATAGGTGAACAGGTTGACCCGGCTGATGATGGCGATGAGGAGCAGCACCAGCGAGGTAATGCTCAGGAATTGGTTCAGGCCATCAGTGCCATAGCGGCCGATCATAAACTGACGAAGTTTCTCTCTCATAGGTTTCCGGTCCTTTGTCCTCAAGAATAACCCTCTCAGCCACGCAGACGCATGGACAGAGAGGGCGTTTGATTGTTCACAACAATAGAATATCAGCCAACCATGATAAAACTTTGAACAGATTGCAAATCTACCATGAAAGGACGAAATTTAATTGGCATTCTCTGCACCGGAGCGCTTGCGCACAGTCAGGGCGGCCTCCACATCCAGCGCGCCCTCCATCCGGCAGTGCAGCACGGCACGGCCTGCTTCACCGGTGGTGGCAAGGTAGGTGCCCGCCATGCCGCCCCGCAGGGGGACGATGGCCGGGCCCAGGATCTTTACCGGGCCTTCCACGCTGAGCTGAACGGCCTCACCGCAGTAGGGCAGCAGGTTGCCGTTCTGGTCAATGGCCCGCAGGCTGACCGCCGCGCAGTCCCAGGTGGGGCCGTCGGTCAGGATGGGATTGTGCACCACGCATTCCAGCCGGACCGACTGCACCGGCTCCTTGACCACGGTGCGGACGGTGCGCCCGTGCCAGACTGCCTCGAACCGGTAGACGCTGGACGGCCCGCCCAGCACGCCGATGTATTTGTAGTACATCCGGAGCAGGTCGTTTGCGCTCAGCCGCAGGGAGAGCATCCGCGCCCGGGAGAGAGGCGAAAGGTTCAGCGCGTCCCGGCGCATCTCGTTGAGGATGGCCGCCACCTGCGGGGCCGTGCTCTGGTCAAGGCCCTCATACTTTTCCAGCAGGGAGCCGACGAAATCCTGTATCTCGATGGGCGGGTGGGGCAGGGCGGCAAAGCGGCCCCGGCGGTCGGGGGTGAACTCGGCAATGAAATCGTTGCCCCGGTAGAGGCGGACGCTCTCGGCGTTGGTGAACACCCAGCAGGCCCCGGCAAAGCCGCCGGGATGGTCGCCCAGCGCCATGCTGGAAGAGACCTCGAACACCACGTCCGAAGGGGAGCGGGGCGTTTTCTGGCTTGCGTAGACGGCGGCAGAGAGCTTCGGGTTGCGGAACAGGTCCGTCACGCCGTGGTAGCAGATGCGATCGCCGCTGCCGAACTCGCGGTGGGTGTTGTAATCGGCCATGCACCAGCCAAGGGCACCGGCCACGCCCTGCTGGGCAATGGCATCGTTGAGGACGGCGGCATGGCGCAGAGCCTGTACCAGCCGGTGCGGCTCGTCGTCAAAGGCTTTGGCCGGGAACTGCTGGCCCCCGAACTCGCTGATGAGGTAGCCCTTGCGCAGGTCAGGCGTAACGGCAGACCGGGGCTCGCAGCCCGGGCCGCGGCCGGAGTAGGAGTAATCGTTGTAGGCGTAAACATCCTCGAGCAGCTGGCTCTTGCGGGCGATCCGCACGCCGCCGGTGGGGCGGGTGGGGTCCAGCCGATGGACAGCCTCGTTGGTGCGCTTGTAAAAGGCCTCGTTGTCGGAACTGCCGTTCACCCGCACGCCCCACAGGAACACGCTGGGGTGATTGCGGCACTGGCAGACCATCTCGCGGCAGTTCTGCAATGCCTGGGCCTGCCAGGCTTCATCCCCGATGTGCTGCCAGCCGGGCATCTCCACGAACACCAGCAGGCCCAGCTCATCGCAGGCATCCAGAAAAGCCGGGCTCTGGGGGTAGTGGCTGGTGCGCACTGCATTGCAGCCCAGCTGCTTTTTCAACAATTGGGCATCCAGCTGTTGAATGCTGTCCGGCATGGCATAGCCCTGATAGGCGTAGCTCTGATGCCGGTTCAGGCCCCGCAGCTCCACCCGCTGGCCGTTCAGATAAAAGCCCCCGGCCACGAACTGGATGGTGCGGAAGCCGAACCGGGTGCTCTTTTCGTCCAGCACCCGGTCGGGCAGACCGCTGGTGCCGGGCCGGATAAGCCGGACGGTCAGGGTATAGAGGAAGGGATGCTCCACGCTCCAGGGATGCACGCCGTTCAGGGTGCCCACAATGGGCAGGCTGAGCTCACCGCTGTACAGGGCTCTGCTCCCGGCGGGGCTGCGGATCTCGGCCTGCAGGGTGCAGCCGATGGTCTCGCCCACTGTGGAGGAATAGATGCGGAAATCGCCCTCGGCCTGCGCCTCGATGAAGATGTCGCGCAGGTAGGCGGGCTCCTTCACGTCCAGACTGACGGCCCGGTAGATGCCGCCGTAGGTCAGAAAATCGATCTGCCCGCCGAAGGGAGGAATGTTCAGGTCCTCCCGGCTGTCGCACCGGACAGCCACTACATTTTTTTGGCCCAGCAGCAGCGATTCGGTCAGGTCCACAGTAAAGGCGGTGTAGCCGCACCCATGGTGGAACACCCGCCGCCCGTTGCAGAACACGGTGGCATCGTGAGCCACGGCTCCAAAGGTCAGCAGTACCGTGCGGCCCTGCCACTCTTTGGGCGCAAAAAACTCCCGCCGGTAGCCGGACACCCGCTGGTATTCGTTCTCGTTGCAATAGTTGTAGGGCAGCGTTTTGACCGTGTGGGGCAAGCGCACCGGCTCCAGCTCCACCCCGGTGCATTCGGGGCGGACGATGGCGGGATCAAAGGTGGGGGCAAACAGCCAGCCGTCGTTCCAATCGTAGTGTTCCATAGCCTGTCTCCATCGCTCTGCACAAAATAATTCTTACCCTTATGCTACCACAAAGTTGTGAACGAAAAAAGCACTCCGTCCCTTATTTTTCCCGTTTTTGCAGAAAAAGCTGTTAAAATCAAAAACGCCCCCGCCGGGCAGGCGGGGGGATGAAACTCAGCGGATGAAATTGGTCATGGGACGGCGGGGATTCTCAGGGTGGGTGATGCCGTTTGCTTTGCCCAGTTCGATGCACTTGAGCAGCCAGGCCATGTTGCGGCCCAGCTCCCGCATCACGGCGCAGCCCTCTTCATCCTCCAGCACCTGCTCGGGCTTGGAGCCGTGCACCATGGGCCAGTAGGAACCGCTGACCAGCGGCATGTGGAAGAACTCGGGGTACTTTACCAGCTGGTCCAGCGTGGTGGTGGTGCCGGCGCGGCGGGCCGAAGCGCAGATGGCGGCGGGCTTGTAGGCCAGATACTTGCCGCCCGCGTAGGCCAGACGGTCCATGAAGCTGGTCATGTTGCCGGAGGCGGACGCGTAGTGGACAGGCGTGCCGAACACAAAGGCATCGGCAGTCTTGGCCTTTTCGATGGCCTCGTTGACCACGCCGCCGAACACGCAGCCCTTACCGGCGGCACAGCCGCCGCAGCCGATGCAGCCGCCCACCGGCTTTGTGCCGACGTTCAGGATCTCGGTCTCGATGCCGCTGGCGTTCAGCTCCCCGGCGATCAGGGACAGGGCGGTATAGGTGCAGCCCTTCTCGTGGGGGCTGCCGTTGATGAGCAGAACTTTCATAAGCAGATACTCTCCTTTTTTGGCAAAACGCGCCGCACATGGGGCGCTTTGCCCTGATTTTAGCACAATTGCACCCTGAGTGCAACGCGCGCCCTTGACAAAGAGTTGCGTTTTGACGATAATATGGAGATACGAAAACACGAAACAGCTGCTGGCCGGGCAGGGGGCCCGGACGGCGGGAGAAGGAGGCAGATACATGCGCGTTATTGCAGGAGAAGCACGGGGCCGCAGGCTGGAAGCCCTGCCCGGCACCGAGATCACCCGCCCGACGATGGATCAGGTCAAGGAGGCCATGTTCAGCATCGTCCAGTTCGACCTGCCCGGTGCCCGGGTGCTCGACCTCTACGCAGGCAGCGGCCAGCTGGGCATCGAGGCCCTGAGCCGGGGTGCGGCCCGGTGCGTGTTCCTGGACGAGAACCGGGAGGCCGTGAACATCGTGATGAAGAACTGCAAGAACTGCGGCGTGTTTGACCGCAGCCGGGTCAACATCGGCGAGGCGGCACGGTATCTCTCCGCCTGCCATGAGCAGTTCGACATCGTGCTGCTGGACCCGCCCTTCCACACCGGCACGCTGGAAAAGATCCTGCCCGGCGTGGACAAATGCCTGGCTCCGGGCGGCATCGTGATCTGCGAGAGTGAGACCGGCCTGGTGCTGCCTGCCGAGGTGGGCGGCATGACCCTGAAAAAACAGTATAAATACGGCAAAGTCCTGCTGTGGAAGTATGGTAAGCCCCGGCAGAGCGCCGGAGAGGGAGATGCGGAATGAACGTAAACGAGCTTTTGGATACCATTGAGGATACGCTGGAGGAGAGCGCCGGAATGCCCCTTTCGGGCGGCAAGCGCATCGTGGATGTGGAGCAGATCCGGGATTATCTGGACGAGATCCGCCAGAACCTGCCTGTGGAGCTGCGGCAGGCCCAGTCCATTGTCAGCGACCGTGCCCAGCTCATCGAATCGGCCAACGCACAGGCCCAGGCCATTGTAAAAAAGGCCGAAGAGCGCGCCCGTGTGCTGGTGAGCGAGGCTGAGATCGTCAAGGCGGCCCAGCAGCGCGCGGGGGAGATCGTCTCCGCCGCCCAGACCGAGGCCCGCACTGTCCGCCAGACTGTGACCGACTACTGTGATAATATGCTCAAGACCACGGAAGAGACGATGGCGGAAAACGCCGCACAGGTCAAAAATGTCCGTGCAAACCTGCGCCAGAGCCCCCGGAAACAGCTCTGATGCGGGAATGTGAAATTTCCCGGTGAGAGCTTCCGGCCCCTGCAAGCAAAAACGACGGCTTGCAGGGGATTTTTTTGGTACATTTTGAGAGAAAAAACAAAAGGGAAACTCTTGCAATCAGGGGCCTGTTTTGTTACAATAAAATTGTATCCTCAGGGCTGGCCGGGCCACAAACTCCCGGCAGGCCGCAGGCCGCTTTCCCGGGCAGCAGCTCCGGGCAGAAAAGGGCGACAGATGCAGGATCTTATCTGAGTTTTGAAAGGAGGCTGGGAACATGGACACAGAAAAAACAGCACAGCCCTTTGACCCGGCCTCGTTTGAGCATGTCCCGGTGCTGCTGAACGAGTGCCTGGACGGCCTGAAGATCGACCCGGCCGGCACCTATCTGGACGGCACGGCGGGCGGCGCGGGGCACTCCCGCCAGATCGCCCTGCGGCTGAACGGCGAGCAGGGCGGCAGGCTCATCTCGCTGGATCAGGACCCCGATGCCGTGCAGACGGCCCGGGCCCGGCTGGCGGGCCTGCCTGCCACCGTGGTGCAGATCAACTTCCGCTATGCCGGACAAGCTCTGGAGCAGCTGGGCATTGAAACAATCAACGGCGCGCTGCTGGATCTGGGCGTGTCCAGCCATCAGCTGGATGACGCGGCCCGGGGCTTTTCCTACCGGGCAGATGCCCCGCTGGACATGCGGATGAGCCAGGAGGGCGAGACGGCCGCCGATCTCGTGAACAGCGAGAGCCGGGAGGAGCTGGCCCGCATCCTGCGGGATTACGGCGAGGAGCCCTTCGCCTGGCAGATCGCGGGCAGGATCGTGGAAGCCCGGGAAACTGCCCCCATTGAAACGACATTGCAGCTGGCGGATATCGTGGCCAGCGCCATGCCCCCGGCGGAGCGCCGGAAGAACAAAAACCCCTCCCGCCGCACCTTCCAGGCACTGCGCATTGCGGTAAACCATGAGCTGGACGCACTGGAAGAGGGGCTGGACACCATTTTTGCGCATCTCGCACCGGGTGGAAGACTTTGCGTGATCAGTCCGTTGCCGGGAAGGGCGTTTCGATTGGCTGCTCCGCGAACGACGGCACCGCGATGCGTATCGCCGTGCGTGATGTCGGAACGCCGATCTCCCACATGCAGTACATCGCGTCCTACCCCTGCGGCATTGTGACAGGCGGCCGCCGGGGACCCTACTGCCGCTTCTGGTACTTCACGCAGGCGGGCGGCATTCTGATTAATAAGAACGGCAAGCGCTTCGTCTCTGAAAACGAAGGCATCTGCCACATCACGCCGTACCTCGCGAGCAACCCGGGCGGCTACCACATCGTCTTCATGGATAAGAAGATCTATGACGCGACCCGCGCGAAGTATAAGATCGGCGCGCTGATCGGTCTTCCGTCCTGGAACGACGAACGCACCGAAGAGGAGTTCAAGCTCGGGAAGAACCTCTTCCGCGCGAATACGCTTGAAGAGTTCTGCAAGATCTCGGGCGTGGACCTGAAGGGCCTTCAGGATCAGATCGAGCTGTGGAACAAGGCCGTTGACACGAAGAACGACACCCAGTACGGCCGTCACGACCAGAAGGTGAAGATTGACCTCGCGGGTCCGTTCTACGGCATCAAGATGTATCCGTGGAACAACCTCTCCTGCGGCGGCTTCCGCGTGACGGATCACCTCCAGGTGCTTGGCTGGGATCTGAAGCCGGTGAAGGGTCTCTACGCTGCCGGTGAAACGGTTGCCGGTGTCCACGGCGCGTTCTACTGCGGCGGCAACGCCTGCGGTTTCGCTCATACGTCGGGTTACATGGCGGGCCAGATCGCCATGGGGCGCAAAGACGTCTGAGAGAAGTAAAAGTCGGGGAACCGGACGAACTCTCCTCCGGTCCCCCGCGGTTCTGGTGAAAAAGCAGTTCAGGTTATAAGTCAGTCAGACTTGGGATCCGGTAATAGCGTAACCGGATCCCTTTTTTTATCCGAATTACGCGGATTTTCTTCCGATCGTGAGCACCCAGCGCTGCTCGAAACAGATTTCGTCCTCTTTCCGATAGGGCGCGAAGCCGGTCTTCGGACCGCCCGAGAGTTCCGCTTCCATCCGACCCCGGATCGCCTTTTCCGTTTCCGGCGGCGTCCGGGTGAGTCCCATCCAGGACTCGAGATGCTGCTCAATCCGAACGGTGTCGGAGTGTTCAATCGAGAGTCCCTCAGACTCAAAAAGCATCTCCATGTCGTCCTTCGTAAGATTGCTGACATGAGACGGATCGCGCATTCTTTCGATTTCGTCCCGGGCCGCGCGGTCCGGTTCCGGAGACGCCTCCATATCGATCATGATGAGCCGGCCTTCCGGCTTCAGAACCCGGACCATTTCCTCAAAGGCCTTCACCGGGGCCGAGAAGTGATGAAAGGCGAGCCGGGACATCACGAGGTCAAAGCTCCTGGAGAGGAACGGGAGGTCTTCCGCGAACCCCTTCTCAAATATGAGATTCGTGAGTCCCGATTTATCCGCCGCGGCTTTCCCGGCTTCGAGCATCGGAAGCGTCGCGTCGAGACACACCACGGTCTTGACCGCCGGAGAAAAAGTCCGGCCGCAGGCCGCGGTGCCCGCGGCGACTTCAAGCACAAGGTCACTTTTCGCGGGGCTCACGGCTTCGA